>Ga0206870_1009_pt1 | contig 51747 bp, 32 predicted proteins | sample Alteio_BWOrgCont_36_FD_152620 | JGI IMG/M metagenome (GOLD analysis project Ga0206870, IMG submission 152620) | Enriched cells from forest soil in Barre Woods Harvard Forest LTER site, Petersham, Massachusetts, United States -... | ecosystem: Environmental > Terrestrial > Soil > Temperate forest >... | reverse complement strand
GCCTCAATCAATGGTTCAACTTACTCACTAGCGGGACCCGGCAACGTGGCAGTGCCGGCGACGTCTTTGACTCCAGTGGTCACAACGGCTGTGTAAACCGTGCTTCCAATAAGAGGCGTTGTCGGATCGAGGACAGCCACGTTATTCGAGTAGGTCACATTCGCTGGAACGGGCGAGCCGCCAGCAGGTGTAAGGGTGAAGTTATTTGTGTTGATCGTCGCAGCGTTCATGGCTTCGCTGAACGTTGCTGTCACCTTGGCGCTTATCGATACACCGGTTGCATTAGAAAGTGGAACTGTCGAGACTACTGTCGGAGCAACATCAATAACGCCTGTCGTGAACGACCACGTGTAGTTGTTGACCAAGAACGTACCGGCTGCATCCTTGACGCCCGTGGTTATTGTCGCGGTGTAAAGCGTGCTTCCGGCAAGGGGTGAGGTCGGGTCGAGGGTCGCCACGTTGTTTGCGTAGGCGATCGTCGATGGTACAGCCACACCGCCAGGTCCCTTAAGCGTGAAGGTGCTTGAAGTGATCGAACCCGGATCCATCGCTTTACTGAACGTCGCCGATACGTTCGAGCTAGCAGACACGCCTGTTGCGCCCGCTACCGGGATCGTTGAAACGACGGTTGGAGGGAAGTCGTTGGTTCCCGTGGTGAACGACCAGACGTAGGGAACCTCTAGGAACTGGTTCGCCAAGTTCTGTACGCCCGTGCTGATCGTGACGGTTATTACCATGTTCTGTGGCATAAGGGCGTCAAGTTTCAGAGTCGCGGTACGACCCGAGAACGTCACCGTTCCCGGCAGGGAAACGGTCGTCGGGTGATCAACCGTCGCCTTGTGAATTACCGAAGCCGTCTTCCCGACACTGGGTCCAAGGCTTGGTGCGGTGGCGGAAAAAGTGGCGCCGTTCAAGCTGCCAGGCGCCATGGGAGTGTTGAAAGTCGCCGTTATCAAACTGTTGGTAGGCACTTGGACCGCCCCGTTTATAGGAGTGACCGAAATGATCGTTGGTCCGATATGCGACGTGCCTCCGGCGCCTCCGCAACTGGATATGAAAAAGGAGGCTGCAAGCAAGAGCGTCAGTCCGACGCCCGAAGATTTAATGTTCACCGTTTTCTCCTTGGGTTAGAACTTGATGCTCAACTGGGAGGTCATGAGACCGCCCGTGAACCTGCCACCGCCACCAGGAACGACTTGGTAGTCGTTGGAGATGTCGGACAATTGGTACTGGATCATGAACTTTGCAGAATCTGAGAGGCGATAGCCGATTCCAAAAGTAGTCCACTTGTAGGAAGCACTCGTGTTGCCTGAGTTTGTTACGACTGCGCCATCCAGGTTCGTGAACTCGGTGTCTTCATAGCCAAGCATGGCGCTGAGGTTCCTGTTCATTTGCCAAGTGAGGCCGACGTTCCAAGAATTGATATCTGTACCGGTGTCAAAGCCGGTTGTTCCGCCGAAATTGCTGTCCTTTCCGGTGTCCCACTCGCTGCCGGCTTTGAGCGTGAGCGACCGGGACAAGTCCAATTGAATGCCGGCATTAAAGCCTTTGATGTTGGTAGGGTTTCGCTCGATCCCGAGACGGCCCCAATCTCCTGGCGCCAAGTAATTGGCTTCAACCTCGCGGTAGCCGCCGTTGATGCTCCAGCGACGCGCCTGGTACTTGCCATCCACATGCCAGGCAGCGTTGTCGATGTTATTCACAATCGTCTCGTTCTCTTGAAGATCGGACTTCGAATATCCGCCGCCTAACGCAAGCTTGCCAAAGTTGAGGTCGAGGTCACCACCATAGATGGCGAGCCGGTTAGCTCCGGTGCCATCGACGGGGATACCCTTGAGGCTGTCGAGCAAGAGGTAAGCCAAGTTGAGGTTGCCGCTAGAAGTGATGGGCACCTTCAAGTCGGCTCCCAAGGTTCGATCAAACGTCATAACGGGATATGCGCCAAACGTGCCGTTAAGCGGTCCGGCGTTGATCGGGTTGATTTCGAAGCCGTTGACGCTCGTTATTTTGCTGGTGTTGCCAGCAAAGACATCGAGTTTGGCTTTGCCGAGATTAAATCCAACAATGCCGCCATCAAACCGATACAGGCCATCATCCCATCGCTCGTTGGAGAAGTACGACGTGTTGTCGATTCTTTGGAATATGTACGGAGATATCTTGTAGCCGACACGTCCGACCTCTGTATTAAACGCCAAGCCTGCGACGCTGGAATCGAACTTTACGGAGAAGTCCTGGAGATAGACATCGCTGTTACCCTCCGCATACCCGCCGTTAGCGCCATTGCGAAACGTCGACTGGCTGCCGAATGTGTCGAGCATATTGCCGATGACAATAGTTCCCTTCCACTTTGGACCGGTGTCATTCGTGCCCGCGAAGGTGAATGCGCCTTCTTCTAGCATCGTCAGGTCGTCGGTAAGGCCGGCTGGTGCGCCCAACGGCGAAACTCCCGTCATGTGCCCGTCCATGTCGAGGCCTGGCCGATTGTTGTTGCTGTTGCCGGCGAGCATGAGAAGGTTGATGTCGCCGCTAATGCTAACGACCGGCTTCTTCTTCTCGAGTTTGGTGACGCGATCGGCCAGGTCGCCGAGGTCCTTCTTGAGGGCTTCGACGTCTACACCGAGCGACTGGAGTTCTTTCTGGAACGTGTCGGCCAGCTTTTTGAGGTTAGCGATATCCTCGCCATAGCTCTTCATGCCGTTGACGTCGTTCTGGAGTGCGGTCAGGGCATCTCGAAGGTTCTGGATGTCCGACTGAGTCGCAACGCCGTTCAGCTTGTCGCTGAGGGCTTTGATCTGCGAATCGAGACCGTCTGTGACGCTCTTTAGATTCGTGTATGCAGCGTGAATTGCGACTGCGAGCTCGTATCGGGAAGCAGGTCGGTTACCGCGGAAAAGACCGTCGGGGTAGCCAACAAGAATGCCGTCCTTCTTGAGTCGCTGGAGGGCTTCAAATGCCCAGTGATTGTCCGGAACATCCGGGAAATTATCCTGCGATGCCATAGCGGGCATGATAATTGCCGCTGTGAGAATCGCGGATAGAGCGTACTTGAACGTTCTCTTCATATGGGGTCACTGCTCCTTGTGGTCTGTATTCGACAGGTAGCACTGACTGCGCGCCTCAATTTTTCAATCGCGCCAGCAACTCTCCATAAGTTTCGTGCGGGCGCAAATAAGTCAAAATGCGGCGGCTTAGTCAAATCTTCCTGCCGCCGTGTGACATCTGTCACCAGCAAAATGGGGCCTTAGTTCAACAAAAAACAGCATTTATTGCGGCGTCTACCGCAATAAATGCTGCTACGAGTCGACTGGAAGTTACTTCAAGGACCTAGTGGCCGAACCCGCCCATGCCGCCACCGCCGAAGCCGCCCATACCGCCGCCGAAGCCACCCATGCCTCCGCCGCCAAAGCCGCCCATGCCTCCTCCCATACCGCCGCCGCCAAAGCCGCCCATGCCCATTCCTCCGCCCATACCACCCATGCCTCCGCCCATACCACCCATACCACCACCCATACCGCCCATACCGCCGCCGCCCATGCCGCCCATACCCATGCTCATGCCCTTATTTAGAGTGCTGATCTCGGGGCTTATTTCATAGCTCTGATTGCCTGCCTTTTTCCCAAGCATCATGGCAATGAATTCGGGATCGGCCGAGCGAATTTTGATCCTGCGAGTGATCGTTGTCTTTACCGGAGTAACGTCTTCCTTCTCTCCTGGCGTCGGAGCGGTAACTTCGGCTCGCTTAACGATTTCGTAGACGCCGCCCTCAACCCGATAGGTAGCATCAACCTGCCGCAATACATTCTGCAAAGCAACGTCGAATGGTACATTCTTAAGACTTACGGTGACTGGGCCTTGCACCTCCGGAGCAATTGAGTATGAGACGCTAACGTTTTTAAATAGAGCGCGCAAAGCCTCACGGACGTCGGCCTGATCCAGTTCCAAGGAAGGGATCTGCTTCTGAGATATGTCCTCTTGCGCAGATGCGATGGACGGAAATGCGCCCATTAAGAAAATGCCAAACACGACACTCATCGCGAGCTTCATCGTGGTGTTCACAATTAGACCTCCTATGTATCCCAATTGAGAAGCCCATATGAGCCCCTCTACACTGAAAACTACGCCGTTATGGCGCCCATAATTGCTAACACAGAGCCGTGAAGCAGCCGTGAGAGCTTAAACCTTATGAAGATCTAAGAAAGCAGAACGGCTAATCGAAGAAAGCTAACCATCTGCCAACTTGGGCCTACGCGTGCGAAATAATTGGAAGTGACATGTCAGAATTCGGTTCCCGATGTGGCGTCTGATTCTGCTTGGCGACATTGCCCTCCAGAGGGACTGCGTTGAGGTTCGCCGTCTGCGCGCCCAGAAGTATGCTCACTTGCTAGCTTATCTTGCGCTTTGGCCAAATCGGGCTCGAAGCCGCAGTGAGCTACTTGAGATTTTTTGGCCGGATGAACCGATTGAAAACGCTCAGATGTGCTTGCGAACCGCGCTAGCCTCATTGAGGCGGCAGTTGGGGTGCCCTGACCTCCTCTTGTCTGGTCAAAGGGATTTGATCAAGCTTACGCCGGGAATTGTGACAACCGACGTACACGAATTTGAGCGAGCGGTGCAGGATGGTGATCCGGCTGCTATTCGACTCTATCAAGGCTCCCTGTTGCCTGGTTGCTACTATGATTGGGCCCTCGATGAGGCGAATCGCCTGGACGCGGTTTACGAGCAGTTTGTCAACCGACCGCAACGTTTAAGTCAGGCTGGTACAGTCTTGCCGGCTGTTCGCACTAACGTGCCTGCTTCCTCGGGGGTGCGGCATCGGCTACCGAGTCTCATTTCAAGCTTTTATGGCAGGGAACAGGAACTCGGGGAGCTGCAACGCGTTTTTGGTGGAGGGTGCCGTCTTCTGACTTTGGTCGGGCTCGGTGGAATTGGCAAGACAAGGCTCGCGATCGAGGCGGGAAGGGCCCTAAATACACGTGTCGCTCTGGCTGAGTTCGCATCAGTGACGATCGCAAGCGAGATTCCAAATATAATCGGCGCCTCGTTGAACATCAGCCGAATGCCTAGCCATGACTTAGTAGAACGGCTCGAAGTGGAAATTAGCCAAGAGCCCACCGTTCTCATACTGGATAACGTTGAGGAGCTTGCAGAAACATGGGATCTGGGTTTTGTTGAGCAACTCCTCGCGCGTGTGTCGTCGCTGCGCGTATTGGCGACTTCTCGAATTCCCCTTGGCCTGAAGGGGGAACAGATATTTACAGTCTCGCCGCTTTCAAACCAGGCGGCGCGGTCGCTTTTTCTCGATCGGGCTCGCTGCTCGCTCCCAGATTTTGCCGAGTCTGGATCGCTCGCCGATCTGTGTGACAGGTTGGATTGCCTGCCGTTGGCGATCGAGTTGTGCGCAACGTGGGCGCCTGTGATGTCGTCCCAACGAATGCTAGACGCGCTTTCGAATCGTTTTCACTGGCGTAAGACGCGCAACCGAAATATCCCGGAGAGGCATCGTAGCCTTTCCGCTGTGCTGCGATGGACATGCCCGCCAGATGGAGAACTCCAGCGTCCACTACGGGATCTCAGCGTGCTTCTCGGTCGCTGGAGCCTTGAAGCGGCGGAGGCAATCTTGGGAAGCGACAGCATGGAGTTACTAGATCGCCTGCAGGATCGAGCCCTCATTCAAGTCGGTGTCAACGCTGGAGAGCACGCCTTCTCGATCTTACAGACGGTACGCGAATATGCGCTAGAAGGAAGCTCAGAGGATGACCTGCAGCCTGTGCGCGAAAGGCATTGCCGGTTTTACTGCAGGATGGCGGTGGGCGTAGCGCGGAGACACCCGATTGATCCGCAAGGGGCGTTCAAAAAGCTGGACCTAGAGCAGCAAAATATTTTTGCTGCCTTTGACTTTGGACTCCGCCAATCTGAGGATCTGATCGACATCGTCATTCAGGCGTTCGAGGCGACGCGGTGGTGTTGGCGGGTGCGTGGTTACGAGTCAAAGGTTCGCGAGATACTCGCGACGATTGCAAATCTGCAAGCCGACCGATTCGAGAGGCCCCTTGTCGCACTAGTCAACCGTGCCAGGGCAAATCATGCGGTGAACGAGGGCCGGTTTGATGATGCGCTGAACCACTGCCGTGCCGCGATCGACGTGTGGGAAGCAATCGGAAACATAGAAGGCCTCTCGGAGGCTCGACGCGTCTTCGCCGTGTACTTGGGCGAAGCAGGAAAATATGAGGAATCTGAAGAGATGTTCCAACTGCATCTATCGGGGTTAATCGAGAATGACTGCAGCTACATGATTAGCCTCGCCAGCTTCGCAGCGATGCTGGTGGAATCCAAAAAGAACTTTGAGAAAGCAGAAGGCTACTACGCTCAAATGATTGCCTTCTGGCAGGCGGTCCCTGACGGTGACAGCCATGTAGCGGTGGTGAAGACAGCAATGGCCGGATGTCTAATCTCTCGCGGCGAGTTTGGAATTGCGGAGGAACACCTACGCGGCGCCATTCCTGCCCTGTCCAACCACGGCGAACGCATCCGCGAAGCCATGGCTTGGGATACTTTGGCGGCCGCACTCGACGGACAAGAAAAAAGAACTGAGGCAATTCTGGCTCGAGAGATGGCGGGACGCCTTCGAGTTGACGCTCATTTGGTCCTAAATTCCGTGTCGCTGCCCGCCTAACCTCACGATTTGCTCACGGAGCACCGGCATAGTCCTCGCCATATGGCATCCCTCATGTCTCGGCGTTCTCTTATGCAATGTGTGTTCGTCACAGCCGTTACTGCTTCTCTTACGGCGGGTTGGTGTGCCCAAGGCAAGTCTGTTCAGAAGAACCAGACCAAAGGCCAGTCGCAGCTAACCGGCGGGCTGGTGAAGTTTGGTGAGATTTATAGCCTTAAAGGCGGCTGGAATGTTCAGCTCATTAAGGCGGCTTACTCGCTTGACGCATTCGCCTGTTATTCCGATGTCATCGCGAAACCAAATAAGAAGCTGGTTGTGATCGACTTTGCAATCAAGAACGCGACGCCAAGAGAAAAATTCTTTAACTCCGATCAGTCGTTGTTTATCCTCGTCGATGACCAAGGGAATAAGTACACCTGGGCTGGAATCCAGTTGGCGAACTTCGGCGTGAAGGGCTTCTCGCCTAACGTCCAACCCGGACAAGGTTACGGTCAGGCAGCTCTTCACAACTCTTTACGATGCTCATTTCAGGTTCCGCTAGATGCGAAGATCACCAAGATCATGACCAACGCTGGGCGACTGAATAAACAGGAGGAAACGCTGAGGTACCTGATGGCGGGTACCGATGCGGCTGCCGATCCGGCCAATAAGATTGCGCCATTACCCAAAGGGCAGGCAGATTCCGGGGATGCGACAGGCGTCGTCGCTGCTCCCGTCGGTGCGACGACGATGGGAACACCCGTGCCCTCCGGCCACTTTTTGATGAACGTCAAGAGCGTCAGCTTAACGACCGATGCGATTGCTCCCGGCATGTTTCCGAATGACGGCAACAAGTTCGTGATCGTCGTGATGTCAGTGAAGAGCGTGAGCCTCAAGGATGAAAGCGCCTTCGAGGTCCTTTACTACAATCCAACCCTCAAGGACTCCAATGGCAACCGGATCAACGCTATGAAAATCTGGGCGGCATCCACCCCTACCGATGGAGCGGTTGAGCACTTCGATAAGGGCGAGGAGCGCACCTACCGTGTGATATTCCAGATGGCGGCCAGTGCGAGTCCGACAAAGTTCCAACTCAATAGCAACACTGCCTATTGCTGGCTATGGGACGTTTCTTCTGCGAAATGAACGGCTTTCTCTTGAGAACTTTAATCGTCCTTGCCGCCATTCTTGCGGCATCGACGGGATTTGCCGCCGACCGAACGACATCTCTGTTTTGGCTTAACGCGGCATTTAACCAGACGAAGGATGGAATTGCTCCTGTCGTGCCGGGTGGCCTTACGGTGGCGATGGACAGCATCGTTTGGGACTCGGCCACCGCATCGAGCGGCAAAGGCACGATTCACATTCGTCTTGGAGATTGGGTGGCGCCGGCCATGCCCAACGTGGCATTCAGCAACGTCCAAATTGCCACCGATGGCCTCACTGCTACCGCTGGGGCATTTGTACTCGATGCGATAACGCTGCCCGACGTGCTCACCAGCGGCCTCAACGCGATGCTCCCTTCCGGAACCACGGTGACGCTGACCCAGGGATCGCCGTCCACCCTTTCATTCACCGCGAGCGGGCCAATTGCGATCCAGTTGCCGTTCGGAGGGCCATCCCTAAACCTGTCCAAAACGGGAAACAGCCTGAACATATCGGGCGCTTCCGATGGCACGTTTGACCTTAATTTCAAGGGCGCCAACGCCAACTTTAACGTCGCCGGATTCTCATTCAAGTCAAGGTCGGCAAATTTGAGCCTCCACCATTCGGCGGGTTCAGGAACGGTTGACTCTTACATGTTCGTCGCCCAGAGCGTCGACATTTCCACCCCTCTCCCCGACACGTTTACGAACGGTGACGACAACATCCATCTCACCGCGCAGCAAGTGACGATCGACGAAAATGGCGGGGTGACAACCCAGGACAGCACCGGCAATGTGGCGCCGGCAACCTTGGTGCTTCCCTCTGGCCAAAACTCGCAGAACATCGGTTTGGCAAAGCCGATGGGATTCGGGCTGAGTATTAGCCAGGCCTCGGCAGCGTTTCAAGGCAGCCAACTGAAGAGCTTTACGATCTCAGGGGCCGTCACCCTGCCTCCTAGCTTTACAAATGCCCCGCCTGACCCGACCGCCACCGCCAACCCAAACAGCGATACGTCTGCATCGATTGCCTTTACCGCCGACGCCCGCAATCATGGAATTGTGGCTACAAACACGGCGGAATTCATCGCCTATTGGAATGGCTTTAAGGTCGATGTCCCCGCCGGCTCCCTCGTGTTGGATTTAAGTTCGAGCGCGGGGCAGTCCTTCGCCCTTCCCAGCGGGACTACGGTGCAGGAGACTCAGTTGCCGGACGATGGTCAGAGCCAAGGCGCGGCGCTGGACAACAGTTGGGAGGGGATCTATATCGCAAAGGGATCTCTTAGCCTCCCGCCAGGGCTCACCAACACGGCCGCCGCGGGGGGAACCGCAAGTCCATTGTCGCTGACTTTGGCCAATGCCTACATCGATGACCACGGGTTCAGTGGCGACGTTGCCCTTACTCAAGCCGGCCAGGGTGCTCAGGTAGAAGGCTTCCCGGTGTTTCTATCCAAGTGCCACGTCAAAGTGAAGAATGACAACATCCTGCACTGCGATATCGCCGGCGCCATCGGCGGTACGGGAACTCAAAGCTTCGGGCTTTGGAAGGGGCAGATCAATATTGCCGTAAGCATTAGCCACGGCGGGATGGTGGCGGCTCAGGTATCCACTACCGCCCCTATCTCGATTCCTAATTTCGCCTCGATCCAGTTGACGAACGGCAGCTTCAGCTACGACCCGACGAAGGCCAACTCAACGAGCATCTTGTTCTCCGGCGTTTTGCAGTTCGACCCGAGCCTGCCCAAGCTCGGCTCGGTTGCCGTGCAAGTGGAGAACGTGGGCCTGGATCAGTCCGGGAACCTCAAGGTCCAATCGGCGTGGATCGACCTTCCTGAGACTGCAGACCTGAGCGTCGGGCCGCTCGACGTGCAACTTACCCAGATTGGATTTGGCCAGGACGCCACCAACAACAACCAGCCGTGGATCGACCTGACTGGATCGGTTTCGCTCAGTGGAGACTTGCCGATCAACATCCAGGGCAATTTCGATGGCCTACACATCACGCCGTCAAAGGTGACGATTCGGAACATCGGCGTGGACTGCAGTTGGGAGGGGATATTCGACCTTCAGGGCGAGTTGGCGGAGCCGGACGGAGCCCCTCAGGTTCCCAAGCATCAGGTTCCGCTGGACCTTGACAACCTGGTGCCGTTGCCGAATTGGCCCAATGATCCGGGGACGAACCGGCCGATGTCGGCGTTGAGCGGACATCTGGCGATGACGCTGGCCGCACTTGGGGACGCCGGACTCGACATCCGGCTGTTGCTTGCAAAGGGAGCGTGGTTTGGCATGGTCGGGCTAAATCTCGGCGATGCCTTTATTCCCATTGGCGACACCGGCGTCGGACTGTTCGGCTTTTTCGGAGGGGTGGGGCATAACGTGACCTCCGCTCAACCAGGAGCAACTGGAATCCCATCGGTGGACTACGATCTAATTCCTGATGTGAAAGCGATATCTGGCCAGTCGCCGAGCAGTTACATTTTTACGGCGGGTGCGCGAGTGGGATTGGTGCCACCGGTGAGCCCCCCGCCACCTGCGACCCCGCTTTGGGGAGACATTGGTGTAACGCTTCAACTGCCCAACGTCAACGTGGATATTACGGGCAACCTCTATTTGGCTTGCCCGATCGCCACTGCGATTCCGGCGGATCCGTCGACGATGGATAGGGTGATCGTGGGCAACATCAATTACGATGCTCCGTCAACCACATTCAAGGCTTCTGTCAACGCCGACCTTTATCTTCCAACTCGGGCAAGCTGGCTTCTGCATGGAACGGGAGGGATGGATTTGGTGATCGGCCCCGTGACGCGCCACCTATATGTAGGCGGGCCAATCTCGCAAGGTCCGCCCATTTCAATTACCAATCCGGTTCAGCTTGAGGTTCAGAGTCCGAGTTCGAACGTGTCGATCGACCCGATTCAGGGCGCGATCACCCTGAACTTCGACAGTGGCCAGCAGCCTCCGTTTATGATGCAGGCAGCCTTGTTAGCCGGAATCCATGTGGATGTCTCCGGATCTGCAAGTATCGGCGTCGACATCGACTACTCCGTGAAGGGGGATGCCGATGTGCAGGGTTACTTCCAACTAGCGGTAGGCGGTACCTCAGGATCTTTCGATCCCACCAACATCAACGGCTCCGGCAGCTTCACCGTTCATCTGGATGCGGACATCGATGCCAGTGCGAATTTCCCACTGATCGGAACTCAAACCGCAAAGCTAAAGGCGTCGGCAGACGGGTCACTCTCCGGCAACTTTTCGACCAAGCCTGCGGACATTGCCATTTCCGGTTCGGTCGATGCCGACCTTAGCATTGGGTTCGGGCCCTGGTCTGGTTCGTTCAAGCTCCAGCAGGCGGTATCCCAGGAGTGGAAGTTGTGATGGGTTACCGAATACTCACTTTCGCTTGCTTTGGAGCTTGCCTCCTTGCGTGCGTCCCGTCAAGTCCGGGCAAGGTGGCTCCAGGAAGGTTAGTGATGATGGCCCAATCGGCGCGCGGGACCGGTGGAAACCTCGAAGTAAGGCTGCTTTGGATGCCGACTCAGGGGTGGCTGCCTGCCGGCGGCGTGAATGTGTATCGTCAGCTTCCTGGTAAAGCCGAGGAATTGATCGGCAAGCGAATCGCGGCTGCGGAAGGGTTCATCAAACCGGCGACCCTTGCGAAGTTGAACGACTCTGCGTCGGCCGGCAGTGACACGTTTTCGGGCTCGATTGTAAAGGTCGAGTCGTCGAAGGCAGTGTTCAACGGAATCAAGAGCGACGTGTCAACCCTTCTCCAGCAGCGCGTTCCGCCGGTTCAGATGCGGCAAATGTTGCAGAAGAGCCCGAGTTGGGCTACCCACCTCAAAAGCTTGAAACCTGGCACGGCGATCAAAGGCTCGCCGACCAACACGAAAGGGCAGGTATTGGTGCAGGCGTTGGCAAACCCGGTACTCGGTGCCAAGCTAGGCCTTTCCTTCACCGACCCATCCGCAACGGAAGGGCAATCCGTCACTTACAGCCTACGGGGTATCGATGCCGGGGGAACCGAGGATTACAACCAGATCGCAGAAGTTAAGATAGTCCCATCCCTCCAGTCCGCCCGCCCGCCTGCTCCGTTTGAGCTGGATGCCTTTCAGTTGGATCAATCAACCGCCGATCTCCACTGGGAGGCTCCGACTGGCGCAGAGCAGGCTAGCCTCGGCCTTGTAAGCTACCGGGTCGTTCGGGTGGACGCCCAGCATGCAGGAGGTGCGACCATTAACAGTTCGCCGGTGCTGATCGCATCCCAGGAGACGGTGGCGGGCGGGCATGTAGCGGTTCCCACGACGTTCCGCGATTCGAAGGCGCCGCTGGGCAGCGTGACGTACCAGGTGTTTACGGAGGACGCCTTCGGGCGGGAGTCGGCGCCGACCGCAATTGCGCTGAACATGGCAGACCTGCGGGTTCCCAACCCTGTCGTACACGTTGTAGCCAGATTGGATGAGCCCAACGGCATGGTCTTGGCGGGCACAGCCAACCAGAACCAACTGATTCACATCTTCTATGGGCTTGACTCCACTCCGCAGCTATTTGCGCCGGATCTAACTCGGGCATTTCACGTCTTCAGAACTGACGCTGACCTTGGAACATCCAGCACGACTGAAATCACGCCCCGTGCGGTTCCAGGCGTACAGGCGTCCCTGAGTACGCTTCGGCTGCAGGATCTGATCGACCTATACGGACTTCAGCAAGTATTGGCAGCGGGAGGCACATCGATGCGATCGACATTCACCTCCACGCCACAGACTCAATGGCTTGCCAAATACGGTCCGCAGACGGTTTCTCAGATTCAGCCGAGCCAACCGCTTACAGATTTGGTGAGTCGCGTCTACACGATGGATGACCCCAACCCTGCCCTCGACCACTACTTCAGCTATAGCGTGACCTCCGAGTACATCCAAGTTGGCCGCCAAAGTCTGCCTCGCCCGAGCCGAAGCGTGGGCGTTCCTCTTCTCACCCCGCCGCCACGTCCGACCGCACCTCAAGGATCGTTCGTTTTGGGTCAAGGCAGCTTCGGGTTTTTCGATGCCTCTGCCACCAGCCCAACGAGCGGTCCATCCGGGATGAAGGCGGGGCCTTCCACGATCAACGGGCTAGCCAAAACGGTATTGCCGAGCACGAAGAAAGCTACCCAGAAGCGCTTCGCCTTGGATCAGAGCCATTTTTCACACGCCTCGGCTGGTGTAGTGGGCGGATCTGTCACCGTCGCTTGGCAACCAGTCACCCAAACCAAGAACATGCGTTATGCGGTGTATCGTGCCAGCGCCACCGGAATGTTCCTCACTGCAAGTGCTGGGCCGCCTCCGTCGACGGGGCCTGGTGCAACCCTTCATGTTTCTGCTTCAATTTCAGGCGGGGCGACTTACCAGTTCTACTTCAATGCGCCGAATATCCCGTCCGCGAACTGGGTGAAGCTTACGGAGACATCCAAACTGACGTATGTCGACCAGACACCGCGATCGCATGCCCAGGTATTTGCCTATCGAATAGTTGCCTTAAACCGCTGGGGAATTGGGAGCGAGGTGTCGCCGCAACTCAGAGTGACACTCAAGGCAACGCTGCCACCCAGCGTACCGGCCGTCGCCGCAATCGGGGCAAGTGATAACGGGGGTGTGAACGTTATTTGGAACCCCAACTCATCGGATGAGCAAGTCAACCAGTACGCAATATTGAGGGTTCCGACGGTCGCGGTATTGGGTGAACTGCTGGGTGCAAACGCCCCCGTTGCCCAAGCTCATGTGGTCACGAGACCAAAGGCCGACATCGCCGCAGGCCTCGGTTCTTCGCAGATCGCGACCGGCCCGCGCTCCGCACATAGTCTCCAAACTCTTAAGAAGTTTGGCGCCTCACTCAAGGTTTCGGAGGCATCGGTTTTGCAGGGTGTTATCGCCCAGTCCAATGCTAACGCCCGCGGCACCACCGTGGTAAGTGGAAACACCTCGCAGCTCTCCAGCAGTTGGAAAGCAGCCGCGACGGAAATTGCTTCGCTAACCAGCTATGAGGTTGTGGGGACAGTTAAGAGTGTCGATCCGGCATCTATTAACCAGATCACCTATAACGATGCCTCGGCCCAGCCCGAAGTGGAGTACTTGTATCGGGTGGTTGCCATCTGCACGGATAACATCGCGTCCGACGGCTCGATTCCGATGGACGGCATGGCGATAAAGGTCACCGCCGACCCGCCAACCGCTGTCACGCCTGCATTTGATTCCACAACCCGGGCGGTGAAGCTATCTTGGACAGCTCCCGCCGGCGGGGCAGGCGCCTATTTTGTCACCCGCCAGTCGGTAACCGGCTCCGCACCCTCGGGACCGGTGCTCAACCTCGGCGTTCTAACCGGTTCACCGCCGGCGACCACGCTCAATGATCCCTACGTCCGTACAGGACAGAGCTACACATACTCGGTGATGGCGACCGATAACCTCGGTCACGCATCCGTAGCAGTTGCGTCCTCCGTACTTGGGCCGATTCCGCCGGTTGCCTCAAACCCAGACTCCTTCAAGCCAGGGACGGCTTCTGGTACCGACTCCAGTGGAAATAATTTGGGCGGAGGGGCAACGAATGGGTCAAACGGCGACGATCCAGCGAGTGTCGCGACTTATTTCACGGGAACGCTGCCCGCATCGACGGATGGCGTCTACAACAAGGCCTACCGAATCCTGCTGAATACGACTGCGGTGGTGCTTCGAAAGACGTACTTCCGCAGTGGAAATCTGGATTGGGGAACCCCAACCGGCATGAAAGGGACGTTCACGAGTAACACTGGCCAGCACCTTCTGATGCTAGATTTCTTAGTGAAAAACGTGACGGCGGGGAATATTACAGCGAGCACGAACGACTACACCATCAAGGTCACGATGTCGGATGGGACGGTCTATCAGGGCAACATATCCGTCATCAAAGACATGCTCAAAGACTATCATCTAACCCTCGCCGCAGATGCCACTCTCCATCTGATCAGTGCGGTTACCTTGCCGACGAACGTGACACCGGCGAGAATATCGATAGTCGGTGGGCTAGGCGTTCCGACCGAATACGACATGACGAAAAACATCATCAGCGCCGGCTGAACCAAGCTGGCTGGTTCGGAACGTAGTCCCAAGTTTTCAAGCGAAAGAGGCGACAAAAACAGCTACTTCGCCAGAATGGCAACAATGAAGCTGAGCAGTCGTCACAAGTACGCCATACCTTATGTGGGCCAATTCTAGAGAAGACGAAAATGCCACACCCAGAAACCTCGCGAGAGGCGGCGGTTGAAGAAAACCTAACAATTGAGAAGACACGGTTAGCGAGTGAGGAACAGTATCACGTCCTCGCCGACGCGATGCCACAAATTGTGTACACAGCCCTGCCAGATGGAGAGCTGGACTACTACAACAAGCGCTGGTTCGATTATACGGGCACTACTTTGGATGAAACCCAGGGGCGTGGTTGGGAGATGCTGCTGCACCCCGATGACTTCCCCAAGTTCAACTCCAAGTGGAGAGAGGCATTACGAACCGGAGAAACTTTTGAAACCGAATACCGGTTCAAGAGAGCCTCCGACGGCGTGTATCGGTGGCATTTAGCGCGAGCGGTGTCGATCTACGACGGCGACGGACATATTCTCAAGTGGATTGGTACGTGTACCGACATTGAGGATAAAAAGCGAGAGGCCGAAGCATTTGCGGCACGGGCTGCCATCGTCGAGGCCGCCGACGACGCCATAGTTGGTAAGGACATAGATGGCAACATCGTGACCTGGAACGGAGGCGCCAGAAGGCTTTACGGCTATTCCGCTGAGGAGATCATCGGGCATTCAGAAGCCATGTTGATTCCATTCGACCTACCGGACGAACTGCAGAACATCTTGGCGACCATTCGTCGAGGGGAAACCATGGAACACCATGAGACTGTTCGCGTTCGCAAGGACGGCAAACGCCTTGACGTGTCATTCACCTTATCCCCGATCAAGGACGGTCAAGGAAAGATCACGGGAATTGCTGGAATCGCTCGAGATATTACTGAGGCGAAACGTTCGGAAGCTGAGTTGAAGCGCTCCAACGCCGAGTTAGAGCAATTTGCTTTTGTCGCATCGCATGACCTTCAAGAACCGCTTCGGGCAATGGCTGGAACGGTGCAGATTCTCCAGCGACGGTATCAAGGACAACTCGATGCGCGAGCCGACGAAATCATTTCGCACGCCGTGGCAGCGGTTACCCGAATGCAGACGCTCGTTAGCGATCTGCTCGCTTTTTCACGACTCACCCGGCATGGCGATCCGTTTGCGCCGACCGATTTCGCGATGGTCCTAGCCGATGTCACTGCAAATTTGGAGGTCGCTATTGCCGAAAGCGGTGCGACTATTCTAAGCAATGACCTACCGATAGCGATGGCCGATGCTTCCCAGATGCGTCAACTGTTACAGAATCTCCTGAGCAATTCCATAAAGTTTCGCGGAGAGCGGCCCCTTGAAATCCTAATAAGCGCGCAACGCGAAGACAATACGTGGCATTTCTCAGTGCAAGACAACGGCCAGGGAATCGACCCGCTGTACTTCGAGCGTATTTTCGTGATTTTTCAACGGTTACACACTCGAGATGAATATCCCGGCACAGGCATCGGCCTCGCAGTGTGCAAAAAAATTGTAGAGCGGCACCATGGACGCATTTGGCTGGAATCCGCACTAGATATCGGGACAACGTTTCACTTTACGATCGTCGACTAGAGGCGCACTTAGGAATGTTATGAAATCAATTACTTACGCCAGACCCATCGAGATTCTCTTGGTTGAGGACAGTTCGACCGACGTTCTGCTTGCCCAAGAGGCGCTTGAACTCGCCAAGATGAGCAATAGGCTCAACGTGGTCAAAGACGGGGTGGAGGCAATGGCGTATTTGCGTAAAGAGGGCAAGTACGCGGATGTTAAGAGTCCCGACCTCATCTTACTGGACCTCAATCTGCCAAGGAAAGATGGACGCGAGGTGCTTGCCGAAGTCAAAGCGGATCCTGTGCTTAAGTGTATTCCTGTCGTCGTGCTTACGACATCGAAGGCCCAGGAAGACGTGTTACACGCGTACGGGCTTCATGCAAACTGCTACATCACCAAGCCAGTGGATTTTGAACAATTTGCCAACGTGGTGCGGGCAATCGACCAGTTCTGGTTCACGGTGGTTACTCTGCCAACGGTCGGCGCTAATGGTAGGTGACGTTCTTCAAATTCTTCTTGTCGAAGACCACCTAAGTGACGTTGCGTTTGTCGAGGAGGCCCTGTACGATGCGCGGGGGCCCGAGTTCAACCTGACTCTGGCGTCCCACCTAGAGGAGGCGTTTAAGTGCCTGCAGTGTCAAGAGTTCGACGTAGTTCTTCTGGACCTCGGTCTACCTGATAGCCAGGGTATTGAGACGTTCCTTCGGATGCATAGCCGCTGCCCAAAAACGCCGATCATCGTGTTTTCTGGGCTTGACGACGATAACATCGCGCTCCAAGCGGTAGTTCGCGGAGCCCAGGACGTCTATGTAAAGCGAGCGATGGATGCACGGGCGCTTGTACTTACCATTCGCTATGCGATTGAGCGAACTCGCGCTTCGGAGAAAGTTACTGCATCCGAGGCAAGCTATCGCAGGCTATTCGAGACCTCCCAGGATGGAATCTTCATCCTCGACGCAAAGACGGGCCAGATCCACGATGCGAATCCTTTCTTGGAGAAGCTTCTTGGCCATCCCGTCGCCGATTTCATCGGAAAACGGCTGTGGGAAATCGCTCCATTCCGAGATAAGGAAGCGAGTCGCGCCGCATTTCATACGCTACGGGACAAGGGGCCGATCAATTACAAAGAAATCCCGCTGATGACGCAGGATGGAAAGACGGTAATCGTGGAATTTGTCAGCAACGTTTACGAGGTTGCAGGTCATCAGGTCATCCGCTGCAATATTCACGACATCACTGAGCGAAAGAAGTCGGAAGACGCGATTAGGCTAAGCGAGTTGGAATTCCGGACTTTGGCCGAGTCCGTACCGCAGATCGTGTGGGTCACCCGGGCGGATGGCTGGAGTATCTACGCCAATCAGCAGTGGGCGGACTACACGGGCATGACCGTCGAGGAAAGCTTAGGTCATGGTTGGAACCAGCCGTTCCATCCAGACGACCAACAGAAGGCGCTGGCATCCTGGCAAAACGCCACTGCCAACAAGGAGATTTTCTCAGGCGAGAGCCGCATGCGGCGGTGGGACGGAGTTTATCGATGGTGGTTGATTCGTGCGGTTCCCCTGTTCGACGACACCGGCAACATCGTTAAGTGGTTTGGCACTTGCACGGATATTAACGACCTTAAGCTCGCCGAAATGGAGATTATCCGCTCCAATCAAGAGATTCAAACGCTAAATTCCGAATTGGAGGAACGAGTAGCGACGCGGACCGAAGATCTCGTCGCCGCCACTCAAGAAGCAGAGAGGGCCAACAACTCCAAGAGCGAGTTTTTGTCGCGAATGAGCCATGAACTGCGAACTCCCCTCAATGCGATTCTCGGCTTTGGCCAGATTCTGGATTTAGAAGTTCTCGATCCTCGTTCAAAAGAGAGTATCTCGTACATCCTTAAGGGTGGGCGACATTTGCTCGGTCTGATCAACGAAGTATTGGATCTGGCGCGGGTTGAATCCGGAAACGCCGAGCTTTCAATCGATCCAGTGGCTGTTTTGGACATCATCCAAGATGCCTTTTCGCTTGTCCATCCCTTGGCGCTCGAGCGAAAAATACGATTGCTCGATATTGCCGAAGGCGAAGGTCAGACCTATGTGAAAGCTGACGCACAACGCCTGAAGCAGGTCCTCATCAATTTGATCTCCAACGCAATTAAATACAACCGGCCTGGCGGCGAAGTGGAAATAGGCTGGTCGGCTGGCGATGCCGGCCATATCGTCATTCAAGTTCGCGACACCGGGCTCGGTATTAAGCCTGACGACATGGCAAAGCTGTTTACCCCTTTCGAACGATTGGGTTATGGCCATTCGACCATTCAAGGCACTGGCCTAGGGCTGGTCATTTCACAACGATTGGTTGAAGCAATGGGGGGACGTCTCCTTGCCTCGAGTACCCCAAATGTTGGATCAATCTTTTCGGTAGAACTTGCGGCATGCGATCCGATTGATTCGCATTTAAGCGAGGTGATCGCTGAGCATATCGAACCGGCAAGGGATTTTGAGCGCACGTTCACGGTTCTCGCAATTGAGGACAACGCTTCGAATTTGCGCCTCCTAGAAGTCGTCCTTCAACGCCGGCCAGAGGTCACGCTTCTTTCCGCCATGCAGGGAAGTGTTGGGCTTGACTTGGCCCGCCAATTCGCACCGGATCTGATTCTTCTTGATTTGAATCTGCCCGATATGACGGGCATGCAGGTTTTGGCGCACCTTCGAAACGCTGAAGTCACACGTAGCACTCCGGTTGTGATCGTGAGTGCGGACGCAACGACCTCCCAGATCGAGCGACTTTTGCATGCCGGAGCGACCGACTACCTGACGAAGCCGTTTGACATCCAGAAGTTCCTAAAGCTTCTTGACGCCCGCTTAGCACAAGAAGTAGTGAATGAGCCGCTGCGGCAAAGCGACGGCCTTTCGGAGAATGTCGGAGGAGGCTAGATGCGGAATTTCATCTTCAATCTTCTTAAGCCATCTATCCGCGTCATGCTCGTTTGCCTAGTTGCTGCCGGACTCCTCAACGGGCTGTTCGCGATATACGGCAAAACCCTTGACGATAGTCGGCTGGACCAATTTGAAGTATCTAGCATCGAGTCGCAGTGCAACCGCCTGGCGTACCTCCTCGATGACGCTGCCCAGGGCGAAGGCGTAACTGGCTTTCAAAAACTACGTGCGGTAACGGACGTGGCAATGCAAGAGTTGGACGTGAACGCCAACCGAGAAGACGTCGAGAGCTTACAGCGGATCTACCGGGACTTCGTAGCTAAGGCCAGCATTGAAGTTGCTGCCGCCAAGGCAGGTCATTTTAGCCAGGCTCGGCACGTGGACATTAAGTCTGTCGACCCCGCGCTGCGTTCCTTGCAGACAGCGCTGCAACGGCTGGGTGAGAATTGTCGCCACGAGGCTGAATCCGCAGCCGTTCGCATGCGAGTGCTGACAAGCATTACTTTGTTGCTTTCGGCAATCATGGTTGCGGGGCTTTACTCGCGGCATCGAGACAAGGCGGTCAAGAATCAAGGATTGCAAGATGAGATCCTTGAAGGTCAGCGGCAAGATGCCGAAGTGCAAGCGAGTCGGAAAGTCTTGCAAGAGTTTATCGATGCGATGACGACCTTGGCGGTCAAAGTAGCCCCAGATGGCACCTTTCTACTTATCAACAAAATGGCCGTAGAAGCTTCGGGCTTGGGTTTCGAGGGGGTCATAAAGATGAATTTTCTAGAAGGCCCTTGGTGGGCATTCGACTCTGAAGTCCAAGCCCGTGTGCGGGACCATTTTCAGCAAGCGCTGGCGGGAACATCGGTCAGCTATGAAGAGAGGATTTTCGTCTTTGGACACGTGATGCCGATTAGCTTCGGCCTAATTCCGGTTTTCGATTCCTCCGGAACTGTCGCCTATGTTGTGGCTGAAGCGCGTGATATCACCGAGATCAAGAAGGCGGAGATGGCGCTTCAAGAAGCCAAGGAGGAGGCTGAGCGCGCGAACATGGCCAAGAGTGAGTTCTTATCTCGCATGAGCCATGAGTTACGGACTCCCCTCAATGCCATTCTCGGATTTGGCCAAATACTGGAACTTCAGGAAACAGAACCACTAGCAAAGGAGAGCGTCGGGCACATCCTTAAGGGTGGGCGCCATCTGCTCGGCCTTATTAACGAGGTTCTGGACATAGCCAAGGTTGAATCTGGGAACGTCGAGCTCTCGATGGAACCCGTAGTCGTAGAGGAAGTTGTCCAGGACGCCTATGCACTTGTAACGCCTCTAGCTGGCGAACGTGAAATACGCCTGCTCAGAATGGCGGATTGTGATGTGCGGTCGGTAGTTAGGGCCGACGCCCAGCGCTTAAAACAGGTGCTTATAAATCTGCTATCCAACGCAATAAAATACAACCGTCGTGGTGGAGAAGTGGAAACAGGGTGGTCGGCAAACGCCGATGGGCGTATTCTCATCCATGTACGGGACACAGGGCCCGGCATCAAGCCGGAGCAGATGGGGAAGCTGTTCACGCCATTTGAGCGCCTGGACTTCAACCATTCTACTGTTGAAGGCACCGGCCTGGGGCTAGTCCTGTCTCAACGATTGACTGAAGCGATGGGAGGCCGCCTGTTCGCCTCAAGCACCCCCAATATCGGGTCCACCTTTTCGATCGAGCTTGCGGCGGCGGCTCCGATAGATCTGGTTTCAAGGGAGGCTAAAATCGGTCCTCTCGAACCAGCAAGGAGTTTCGAACGTACTTACACGGTCCTTGCCATCGAAGACAACGCATCTAACCTTCGCCTTCTGGAGGCGATCCTAGAACGGCGACCTGAAATCTCGCTTTTGTCCGCTATACAGGGAAGCATTGGACTAGACCTAGCGCTTCAGTTCATTCCCGATCTGATCCTTCTCGACCTGAATCTGCCAGACATGACTGGTATGCAGGTGTTAGCCCACCTACATAATTCAATTGTCACCTGTGGAATTCCGGTCGTGGTCGTCAGTGCAGATGCAACACCCTCCCAGATCGAACGACTTTTGCTTGCCGGCGCGACGGACTACCTCACCAAGCCATTCGACATTCAGCAATTCTTGAAGCTCTTGGATGACCGCCTACCGCTGAGTAGCGCAGGCCGAGCGTTTCTCATTGATTAAAATAAACCATTAACTAGCCAAAATGCCGATAGATCCGCTATCCAAAACTCGTTCCTAAGAAAGTGTGTGCACAGGGAACTATTTGCGTACTTGCCTAGATCATCCTGGTGATTAGCATATTTGCCATGGACAGCTCCACGCTCACGCTTGGTATCCATCAACGCATTTTGATTGTCGACGACGATCCAGTAAACCTTCGCTTTCTGGAGCGCTTGCTTGGTCACGCCGGCTATGAAGACATTGTAAGTGCCAGCTCAGGAGGAGCAGCGTTAGCTGAGGCCCAGCAACGTCAGCCTGATCTAATCATCTTGGACCTGCAGATGCCTGGAATTGATGGGTACGAGGTGCTGGCAACCTTGAGATCGTCTGTTAGTTCAGGCGTGCATGTACCCATTTTGGTGTACACCGCCGATGTTACATACGAGGCCAGAAAGAGGGCGCTTGAACTGGGTGCGAGCGATTTCTTAACCAAGCCAGGCGACGCACAAGAAATTCTTCTGCGCGTAAGGAACTTCCTGACGGTCAGAGGGCTTCATCTTGCTTTGGCAAGTAGAAACGATGACTTGGAGAGAATAGTGCGCGAGCGCACCCATGAACTCGAAGCGTCCCAAATCGAAATCATCGAGCGGTTGGCGCGGGCAGGTGAGCGGCGCGACGACGATACCGGAGAGCACACCCAAAGAGTTGGGGAACTTTCTGGCGACATTGCAGAGGCAATGGGGCAACCGACCCAATTGGTACGCCTACTCCGCCTGACGGCACGCCTCCACGACCTGGGAAAGATAGGTGTGCCCGATTCCATCCTTTTGAAGCCGGGGCGTTTGACTCCGGATGAATTTAAGGAGATGCAATTGCACTCCGGTGCGGGGGCCAGGATACTTAGTCGCGGCCTTACTCCACTTTTGCAGATGGCGGAGAGGATTGCCCAATCGCACCATGAACGATATGACGGCACCGGATATCCCGACGGTTTGGCAGGAGAGGAGATTCCGATCGAGGCAAGGATCGTTGCCGTCGCGGATGTGTTTGACGCGCTAACCCATGCGCGACCATACAAGGCGGCATGGGAAGTTGCCGATGCAATTACGGAGATACGAGCGCAAAGCGGCCGCCACTTTGACCCAAAGGTAGTCGAGGCTTTTCTCGCGGTTATTACCTAAGGGTGTTTTACGAACTGGAAGCACCGGGCGCCGGTGGCGTCGACTATGATCTTTCGGTCGTATCGGGCTCCATCGCGCCAGAAGTAGGCCCGGCCGAAGTAGGCGCATTTCAGCTTGAGCTTCTTGTCTGAGTTGCTGCGATCGGCGTTGTATTCCAAGATTGGGTATGGCTGCCCCGATTCGCCCGTGAAGATGAGAGTCGGGTCATTGTCCAACGTGGCCACGCCGCCGAATCTGGCCGCGACAGAATTAAAGTCGTTGGGGATCTGGGCCACGTACTTGAACTCGGGGTCGTAATAGTATTTGCCGCCATTGAAGTGGTATTCGCCGTTCCAGTCTGAGTGAAATCCGCGCCAGGTCGCTTCATCGTACGGCGTTCCGGCAACAGGTCCGGATGGGACGACTGGTATAGGAGGCGCCACCTTAACGGCGACGACGGGAACCGAAATCTTCGACGGGACGATGACCGCCTGTGCCTTTCGCTTATGGCGTGCGTGGTGAGTGTGAGTCTTGCTCGTGTGGCTGACCTTGTGTTTTTTTGGCTTACTTTGCGCTGAAGCCGATAGTGGCGCCAACACGATGCCGCAAGCCAGCGAGCCGGCGCAAACGATCCGTAACCAGTTATTCCTAAGTTCCATCTCTGCTCTCCCTTGACCGCTAAACGAGTTCGCAGCCTATCCTATTGAAGGACGGCAATTATCGTACGCGCGATCCACTTATCCCAGCTTGGTTACGACAATATCATCCGTCGCTATCCCGCTTATGTCGCTTCCACCGGCAGGGACGCTTGCCGAGGCCGATGGGTGACGGGCGAATCTCGCCCGGATCGCCGCCTAGCGATTCGACTCGGTCGGCGATTTGCCGCATGTAGCGATGAAAGACGGGCGCCCATCCGCTAGACTTTGCGATTCCTTCGTCGATCCATCTCAGGTTTGAAAGCAATTGCTCTTCGGACGAGAGCATTTCGGACTTGACAGAAACCGGGATGTCGATCTGAAACGCTCCTAGGCGGCGCCTTGCTACCGCTCCGCGATCGACAGATACAGATCCGATCTGTGCGACGATCGCGCGGTAAAGCTGGCCCCTCCGTATTCCATAGGGCAAATTCACGGTTAGAAGTGCAGCGACGGCGGCGTCCCGGCTTTCAGGAATCGGAATGTACGTAATTCCGCCTGCCTCCAGCGAAAGAGTATGAGCGTCTAGCTGAGCGAGACCATTGATGCCGTAAAGTGCTTGGGCTTGGATCAAAACCTGGCGGACATCGATCTCCGGCATGTAAAGGGTTGCCTGTGTTCCCGGAGGCATGTTTCCCCAATCGATCATGAGTTCGTGCGGCTTACCTTCCTTTGTCTGCTCGGGAGCTGTGGCCAGCATCTCGAAACCGTTTGCAATGCTTCGCGAAGCGATTGACCCTGGATTTGCAGCCGGAGCCGTCGTCAGGTTTCGCTGCCCCAGCATGGTTGAAGTACCGGGAGTTGCTCCCGCCGGAATCGGAACCGGATCGAAGGCGACCTCCACCGTGAGGCACTGATGCTGATTTCCCAAGAGTTGGGCGATCGGAACCAGAGGATTACCTGGCTGACTGGAGAAAGGACCGTCCGTGGTTGGCGTTTGTGGAAACGGGCTTTGGGTCGCCATGTTAATGTCCAGCCAGCATCCGAAGTAAGCGTATGTGACCCCGCCCGATCCGTTGTGCGACATCGTTTGAACATTCGGCAGATCGGTCTGGGTGTCCATGCTTACCGCCGTCGTCTTGATGCGAGGGGAGGCAAAGAACGGAATGGTCTCCAGTTGGCCAAATTGAGCGGTGTTTTCGCTGCCGAGAAGTGGAATCGTATGCCCGAACTCCACACCATCCGACCACCGGCGATACGTCGTTGACGGTTCGTACGCGGTCGAAACGGCAAGGGCGGGAAATGTCCGGAAGAACACGCGGACGTTCTCGGCGTCGGCGCCAAGGTCCTGATAGCGCACTCGCGCAACGGCGAAGTTGAATACCGGCGCGTTCGTGGCCATATCGACCTCGAGGGTGTCGAGGGCTGAAGTTGCTTCGTCGCTTGGAATCAGATCGAACGGGTGAGTTGGAGGCGCCATCGACGAGACCGTATTGAATCCGGCAATCAACTGCTGAATGAAGTACGTGGCATCGATCGTGGCATCCGCGTCATAAGGCGCCTGAGAAGGGCTTCCCGTATTTACCAACTGGACCGGGAATGAAATGTTTGAATTCAAAAGCTGAAGCCAAGTGGGTGAATCTCCTGGCTCCATCTGAAAGACGCGAATGTCGTTGCTAAGCCAGGTAACCGGGCCAGGAACCGTAAAGGGGCTGGTTTGGCTTGTCAAGGTGAAGATCGCATTGGACGTTATTGGTCCGGCCGTTCCCGGTAGATTCGCGATGATCTCGATCGGCAAAACCTCTTGACCGCCGGTGGGAAACCCCGACGTATCCGTAAAGGTGATTTGACACGGGAAGGTGTAGCGCAGAGGGGCATTCGGGTCCGGCTGAGCGGGCGACACCTGAATTGTCATTCCGCTGGGCTGCGAGGGCGAAAAACTGAATTGCGGTATCACTGCGTTGGCCATACCAATTTTGAGTTCCGCTGCCGAAAAGCCCTCCGCGACGATATAGAACGCGTTTGTAAACACGGCGGGCTGATTGCTCGGTCCCTGCATCTCTGCGACTCCCAACTTCACAAACGTGCTCCAATCGACGATGAAGTAGCAGTCTTGAGCGACCTGGTTTCGAAGCGCATTCAGGAGCGCAGTTCCATTAATGCTTCCCCAGCCAGTGCAAGGATCCCATCCCTGCACTGCCGGGTAGCCCGTCAGAGCCCCATGCGAATTGTCGAGCGGTCCGGCGAAGGCAGGGGCGCTCGAATCGACGGCGTCGACGTCCCTGCAAACGCTTTCGCCTAACGCGTAAAGCATGGGGTTCAAGAATCCGACCGTATAGCCGACGCCCAGGGTGGCAAGCTCAGCGTTAATGACTGCCACCAAACCGGCAACAAGTGGCCCCGCCGCACTGGTGCCGTCTCCCACAGCCGGCGCCTGATTGACTGTTATTGGGTAGCCGGTGTTGCCGCTTGCGTTGGCGGAGACGTCGGGTACTCCGCGGCCCTGTTTCCCACCATTGAATGAATTGGGAATGGTGACGTTTTGCTGATAGCTTGGCACGGGGAAGAAATTGCTGACTCCGCCTCCCGAAGCGCCCCACCCGTCGTTCCAAACGTATTCGACAAAGTTGCTCGCCGAGATGGTCCCGCTGTTGCAGCCGAGAGTTGTGCCTCCGCACCCGAGAGCCCAGGGATCGCTTGCCGGATACGTCACGTGGACTTGGCCATCAGAAGTTCCACCACCGTAGGCGGTCATGTCGACCCCATAGTCCCCCGAGATAGTAATGAACGTCACTCCCTGAATGGCCGCATCTTGCAGTGCAAGATGAAATGCGTTAACGAAGCTGACGCTGACCTCCTCTGCTGCAAGGGTCGGAAGATCGTCCCCTTGGCTGATGTAGTAGCTAGTCTCCATGACGGAGCAGACCGCGTCACCCGGATCTGGGTGAACTACCCTCTGTACAACCTCGATCCAGCCGGATTCATCTCCCCCATGAAAGTAAACGCCAACCTGTGCCCCGGGCGCCGCCGAAGCAGCGATACAGATGTCCTGCGTCGTTTCAGCGTCAGCCTGCTGGCCGTTGCCTTCTATAAGCCCGATGAAGACGTCGTAAACGGGTGGGGTCGCCGGTGAAAAATAGGTGACTAGATCCGGCGGGTAGTAACCGCTCGGCGTAAGGATTGCGATGTTCTGACCCGTCGCCGAGTTAGTGGGGAACGAGTAGCACTGAGCTGCTGTCTGAACCGGGATCTTGGCGATAACGGGGGGATCCGGAGCGTGGCCGGGCTTACTTATATTCTTGTTATCGAGCCCAAAAACTCCAACGACGGAGTCCAGAATTTCGCTAGGCAGGTGAATGGCGCCGTAGCGTCCTCGATATCGAGTAGGCGACGAAGAGCCTGGAGCCGAATGCTCGAATACGCCAAGATCGACTGAAAATGCCTGACTGATTTGCGCGGCTGAACCGGATAGAATCACCATCCGTCTCGCCAAGTTGCTCTCCAAAACGGCCAAGCCGTTTGATCGGGCAAACTGTTCGACCGCCTGAACTTCGGATGGGGAAGCGCCGTATTTCTCGGCGAACTCACCACGCTCTAGCCTGACCCTCTTGGTCGGCGAAGTCCTGCCAAAGAAATCAAAATCCGGTGCCGACAGGCCGGCCGGATTTCGCCGCAAAACGACGGTTACGCGAATTAGCTCGCCGTCCGCGACCTGGCCGACGTACTTCGCGTTGACAGATGGGAGCTTCTCGCTCCCGACGAGCACCCGATAATTGTGCGGAACCCGGCGGCTATTAACCATTACTTCTCTCCCATGAAACAAACCCAATTCCCGTCATCGCAAGTGCATGGCGATACCGGGAAACGGTCGCCATTATACGATTGGCGACTAGAAGGTAATCAAAGTCCTAGGTCATTAGGCCGGATCGTTCTCCCAACGAGAAAGTGCCTCGATAACAGGGCCGATGATCTACCCTAAAAGAATGTTCTGGCTCATGTTGCCGGTTTTAACGTCAGGATTGGCTATATCGACGACTGCGCGCCAGGCGCCGGCTGACGCAACGCGCTCCTACGTATGGCGGCCGGTCCGAATTGGGGCGGGTGGATGGGTAGTAGGCTTTGTCGCTCATCAGGCGGCAGCCTCAGTTAAATTTGCCCGCACGGATGTGGGGAACGCCTACCGATGGGATTCGAATCAACTCGGATGGATCCCAATGAAGGTCGTAAACGCCGATCATAGCGGTTTCCCTTATGATGTGGCGGCTGCGCCGGGACCGGGAGGGGTACAAAGCATTGCAGTAGATCCTTCCGACGTTAAGAAGGTTTACATGGCGGCCCCAGTCAATCGATCGGCGGACGTTGGGAAATCGTCGGGAATCAATATCTTTCGAAGCGCCGACGGCGGTAAGTCATTCAAAGCGGGCAATCTCGACATTCCTGGGGACCCGAACGACAACTTCAGGATGCTCGGCGAGAGGCTCGCCGTCGATCCGAAAAACGGAAAGGTCTTGTACTACGGAACCGCATTCACCCCGTCGGGTCAAGGAAATGGCTTGTATCGCAGCCTCGACGAAGGCGTGACCTGGAAGCCGGTTATCTCCCACGACGCTTTCCTTCCTACCGACAACATTATCAACGTGCTGGTCGATAGCAAGTCAGTTGTCACCAGCGACCGGCCATTCGGTGCAGCGGTGGGGAACGTGTCCACCGTGATATGGGCGCGCGGAGGGCATATGGTCGGAAACAGGTTCTGGAGCGACTTGTACCGAAGCGGGGACGGAGGCGCCAACTGGAATAACTTCGCAAAGGGTGAACCGTTTGCCGGCGCTGTTGGCGAACTGTTCCTCGACCCAACTGGGGCGCTGTATGTCATTCAAAATGACTCCAAGACGATTTGGAAATATGCCGATTCGCAGTGGACGAAGATATCGGTGGACGTAGGGGATCAGCTTAACGGCCTGGCCATCGACCGCAAGAATCCTAGGCGGATGTTCGCAATCGCTAACGACGCCAGCGTGACAAGATCCCTCGACGGAGGCGCAACTTGGACCAACTTTGGGCGGCTTCAATACGCAAACACGCTCTCCTGGCTCCCGCAAGTTCCTGGGAACGCACAGGCATATGGTTACCGCAGCACCGGTGGCATCGACTTCGATGCGGCAGGGAAGCTGTGGGTTTGCCAGGGCAATGAGGGCATGGTGAGCTATTCTCCTTCGCCTACCGACGGCGAAAGTCCCGCCAATCCGCCGAAATGGACCATTGAGTCGCAAGGGATCGAAGAGTTTGTTACTCACGACATCCTGGTTCCGAAGGGAAGCAAAGACCGCATCTATACCGCCGTGGAAGATGCGACGGGGATGGTAGTGCCGAATCCCGATACGTTTTCGGCGGTCCAGATCCCGCTGCAAACCGACCTTATTTCTTTAGGCGCACAGGTGGCCTCCTGCCCAAACGACTCCAAGACGGTCGCGGTCTCTACCAGCGTCGTTTATGCGGGCGGTAAGAACGAATCTGGGATTTCGTTCGATGCCGGGAAGAGTTGGTCGAAATTCGGAGGCGTGCCTCGCTACACCGACCCGCGAGGCACTCATGATGTACAGGCCGGCAGCATCGCCATCAGCGCACGCGGGGATTGGCGGCCTGGGGCAGACCATATCGTGCTGTTGCCGGTTACCAACTTCGTTCCTATTTACTCCAACGACGGAGGGCGAAGTTGGACGCCAACGAAATCGTTCCCCACCGAGCAAAACGGGTTATCGTTCAAGAACGGCTCCGGCTATCAGGGGTATTGGATCTTTGCCGTGAAGCAGCGTGCGCTTTACGCGGATCCATTCGTTCCCGACAAGCTTTATCTCAAGCTTGTAAATTCGCCGGCCGGCCTGTATGTCAGCACGGACGGCGGAGCGACATGGTCTGGCATGAAGGACAATGGCCTTCCTGGAAATACCCATCACGGCCAGCTTGCAGTCAACTACAACGTCAAGAACGATATATGGTTTGTAGATGGATTCGAAGGCGCCGACAGCCATGGACTCTATCACTCGGTCAACGGTGGCAAGTCATTCTCGAAACTCCCTGGAATCTCGAACGCGATTACAATCGCGTTGGGCGCAGGAACCGGAAAACCCAAGGATTCACCCTATAGCGTCTACTTCTACGGGAAGTTTGCCGCCGATCCCAAGTGGGGGATCTTTCGCTCCGTCGATGGCGGATCGGTGTGGGAACGCATCAGCTACTACCCGATGGGCATTTTTGACCAGCCGACTTGCATGGCTGCAAGTTGGGATAGGTTCGGAAAGGTATACGTCGGCTTCTCCGGCAACAGCTATGTGTACGGTCAATTAGAAGCCGCCGGCGTCCGCTAGGCGGTCCATCTCATACTTCGTCGAGTATCGCAGTTCGGTGATCGAAGAAAACGACTTTCGGCGGCTGGACAGTTGTCCAGCCGCCGAAAGTTGGCGTGCTTTTCAGCGATCGTGTTTAGCTGCCGGCCGGCTTATCGCCTGCTGCGGGGGTCTTGGTGGCATCGGTCTTCTTGAAGTCGTTATTCTTCTTGAATTCAGCGAAGTCGTAGCCGGCGTCGCCAAATGCTTTTTGCATATCGGCTTCGGATTTCTTTTGGGCGGCGTCCATGTCCGGTCCCATCTTTGCGAGAGCGGCTTGATCACCCTTGTTTGTGGCTTCCCACATTTTCATAACAATTGGCATCATAGAATCGAGCTGGGCAACTACCATCGCCTGAAGTGGCTTGATGTCGTCCGGAGGATTCAAAGCTAGAATCTCCTTTTCAGAGCTTTCGATTACTGAGCTGGCCTTGGTCTGGTTTGCAGTCGCTTCAGCCTTTGAAGCTCCCGGCTTGAATGAATCCTTCATAGCGGCATCGATTGCATCGCCGATCGGTTTGAATTTGGAGTTGTAATCGTCAAGTGACGATACTTTTGGAGCGGATGCAGCGGCGTCAACCTTTGTGTCGGTTGTAGGGCTGGTGTCTCCCTTTGGGCCACATCCGACGATTCCGAAAATGGCAGCGAGAACGATTAGAAAATAACGCATAAGTAGTCATAGTATGCTATCGATCGGCGGTTAATGATCATTATTTAACCGTGAAACTGGAATTGTCAATTATCTGATAGTTTGTCATGCTAATGAGATTAGACCTAGTTCATGCAGGGCAGACGAAGTCACTGTAGGATTGCTACCGGGGGGAGCTTTTAGATAATGCTTAAACCGAAGAATATGTTCTTGCAAAGATGTACGGACACGGCCTAGGCTAAGTTCATGTTGTCAGACGACCTGCGGGTAGATTTGCTAGCGTTGAGGTTTGAGCTAACCGATGTTTTCCCTGCAAAGACCTTGGTGTCAGCCGTTACAGGGATGGCTGATGGACCGTCTGTAGGACATGGCGCTTTCGCTGTTTGCTCTCGTGATTTCGGCATCCCAGACGTCGTCGCCGCCTATTCAGCTCTGGAATCAATTTCAAGGGGGCGATCCGTATATTCCTTACGCCAAGCTTTCTCCAGACCATAAGTTGTTGCTCTCAATGTACGACGACAATCCTAGGGTCTGGGACGTAAAAACGGGGATGTTGCTGTTCGTGATCCCTGGTCCGGGGAAAGTGGTACCTGCGGCATTTTCGGCAGACGACTCTCGCCTCGCGATCGCCGACTTTAAGGGCGTCCGGGTGTGGAACGTAAAGACTGGAAAACCAGCCTGCAAGCTAAATCTCAATCTAGGGGAAGACGACTGCCAGGACGTCGGTATTTCGCCAGACGGATCGCACGTTTATTGCCGTGGTTCCGACGGTGTGCTGGATTTCAGCGGTACGACCGGCAAACTTATTCGAAGATCTAATCTTCGCTCATGGCGAAACCTTGCCATAGCTTCCAAAGACGGGTTCTTTGAGCCATCTTCCGCACTCTTAGGAAACCGCGAAGTTGCTATCGACGGTCGAGATATCGTCATCCGACGTGCACGCAGCGGACGGTTGATCCGACGGATCAAAACGGGTGCAGCCCGACTTACCGGAACGTGGTTCATCAACAATGATTCCGAGGTACTAACCACCGCGCGAGGGGACGGGGCCAAGGTTTGGGACCCGAAGACGGGTCGGTTCAAGAGGCCGTTCGGCGAGCCCTTTGCCACTATGGAGGATCTAACAATCCAAAACGGCACTTTGCAGACGGTTGCTCCATCCGGCAAAGCGATCGCATGGCGCCTTCAACCGTTTCGGAGATTCGGCTCGGTGATTGCGTCTTTCAAACAGATTTCTCCCGACATCGTTAAATCCCCGGATGGAACACGGATACTCAAGCTTGGGTGGCCGGCCGAACTTGAAGTGGTGGGCACTGACGGAGCAAAGTTCGACCTGTCCGATGCGGACGGAGGAGAGTTCTCCCGTGAGGGCAAGTTTCTTGTGACCTGGGCACATGATCAAAATCCAAAGGTTCGCGATGGACGAGACGGTCACTCCATCTGCGAACTAAGACCTTCGTCAACCCAAATCAGCTCGGTCTGCTTTTCACCGTTAGGCGCCAAAATCGCGGCAGGAGGGTCGGATGGGCGGATTTCGATTTGGGATGCTGTTTCGGGACGACTGCTTCAAGCAGGTCCGAAATTCGGCGGCTGGATTAATTCCATCACCTATGGCACTGACGGACGAATCTACGGAATTGTTGACGACACGGTCGTAGCGATTGACCCACTCACTCTAAAGCCAATATTGAAGGTTGCTCAGTATCTCGACGGCTCGTGGATCGTGCTGACGCCCGACGGAAAGTTTGACTCCAGCGCGGGATCCTGTCCGAAATTCGGGCATATCGTGGTTCCAGCCGCTCAAGGTCTGACGCCGATTCCCTTTTCGAAGTTGGGTCCCCTGCGGCTTTATGTTCCCGGGTTAGCAGCAAGAGTTTTGGGACCCGATTAGGTTCAGATCTGGAGCCCTCGACGAGAATCGAACCCGTGACCTCTTCTTTACCAAAGAAAGCATTGCGGGTACAACCGCTTGAATTCTCGTCTACCGGCGTCTCCAAACGACGAATGTAACGGTTTTGCCGCCTTGTCGACCTACGGAATTTGCAACTGGAATACCTTCAAAGTGTCAGTGCTTGAGGTTCCGCATGATCAGTTTGGCCACGCTTCGAAGGCTGTGCCCAATCATTTCGGACTCAACCTTTGTGTTTCGATACCCTGTACGCGGCGGCGGAATATACGGAACCAGCTTCATCTTTAGAGCCTTTTCTTGAAGATCAGCCGGCAGATTGCGGATGTCGGCGAATACCCCGTCGATCCGGATGTACCAGACCCTTGGATTATTCGACATCTGGCTCGGACACCACCACCTTGGTTCTCCGTCGACCGCCTTTAGCAACTTCATGATTGCGGATGCCTTTTCGCCGGCTGTTCGCGGGTTTGCCCCGAGTCGCTCGCACAGTTGATTCTTCGTGACCTGCGGCCCGTAAGGATCATCGAACGTGAAATTAATTCGCGCAATCGCAAACACTATTCCGCCCGCCCAGGTGGTAGCTTTTCCGGACTTAATGGGCGTTGAAGCCAATCTGCAGATGGCCGCAGTCATGCTCCGGCAAAGCATCACGTACTCATCTGTTAGGCACTCGCGGCATACCCGGTCGGTAAGGGCAGTGATCTCCTGATACCGATCAAACAGAGCTACCGGAACTCGGATGGTTTTGGTCGAGAAGCTCGGGCCCATGGTTGAGGACTTTGACTCACACACGCTTATGGAACGAATTGTATCTGGTCAGACGCGGGCGCTGAGTCCTTTGATGTGTCGAACGCATTACCTAGGCTTCCGATTCTTGCTGTAAGACGTTGTGTTCTCAAACTATGAGCGGCGAGTGATTAGATGCTCCAAGCATCTTCGAGCCAATCGTCGAATTCCTCCGGCGTAAAAGTGAGGATAAGGCCAATGTCCGTCGTCTCTGGTCCAAATCGTTCAATCAAGAATGTTCGAAGGTTCTTTTGCCGCTCGGCTGAATTGAGTCCTCGAAAATCCCTTCTCACGACGTAACCGGTGATGTTTGATCCTGGTCGTTCTCGCTTAACGTCGAAGCTCTCGCCATTTGCTTGATCGGTAACCTTCTCAAGTTCTTTGATCACTCGCTTGACGTCCAAGTGAGAAGCATCGGTTTGTCCTAGTCCAGCCATTTCATCTCTCCGTACTTCAAAACCTCATTAGCGATATCGATCATCGCAACTCCATTTTCCTTCAGCTTATCCTTCGCCTTCTGATGTCGTGCCACGCGATTGAAGTGCGACTTTAGCTTTGCACTGGAGCAATAACGATGATTATTTCGCCATAGAACGGCCACATCATTTATTGACGCCCTCAATTGCTCAATGCGTTTCGCTGGCATCCGGCGAAGGTAGGCTTCGCTCAAGGCGGAAAGATCATGCCTGGCGTCGAAGTCAGGAGCAACTCGAACGAGATAGGCTCGAAACATACACTCGACCGCGAGACCGGCTGCCAAGTGTGCGGCCAAATAGTCGCCTCGTCCCTGCGCATTTGTCGCCTCAATGAACCGTTCGCCAGCCGCATCTCGATAGTCCTGAGAGTCAAAGCGCATCTGCAAGAAATTACCAGCAGTGGCTCGGCTGGTCGGCACATTCGAATCGTCAGAGCCCATGCCATGACCTCTTCTTCGATTAAGAAGTGGTCGGGCCTCTCTTTTGAACTGGATCGTCGCCTGGATGGGCATTTGTCCCTCAGTTGGTCTCTCAATTATGTGAGAGACCACGGCTGCCTCAGACCGAATAATCTTAGGTGAACTGAACCACTTAGGTTCAAAATCTGGAGCCCTCGACGAGAATCGAACCCGTGACCTCTTCTTTACCAAAGAGAAAATTGCGGGTACAACCGCACGAATTCGAGTCTACCAACGTCTCCAGACGTCTCTCGTTATATCCCTCAACTGAGAGACGTCTGAGAGACTTTTGGCTATCACGTGTCCGTCGGCAGTCGAATTCAGCGACCGGGTACAAATGTTATCAACTCAAGATCCTTCGATACATGGACGGACTCGTACGCGTCTGGGTATAGCGACACACTTTGAAAGGTAATGCGAATCCGGTGATTATCCTCCGATGATTGAATTGGGACAGAAAGCCGAGGTGGTCCTGGTAGGTCCATCGCCTCTGTAGCCTTGTACACCGCTTCAAATAAAGTCTTTGCTCGTCTCTTACGGAGGCTTGAGCGCATTTGAGTGATTACAACGGTCGATTCCTTGCTAATTCTTCCCCTGACGCTCAAATTATCTTCGAAAGATTTCACCTTTCGAAACTGGGTTTCTTGGAACGAACAGACGCCATGATTGATCCTGCAACCTGAAGATCATTTTGCGTCGTTTATGAAGTGAATCCTTACAACTCCGTACTTCCATGCCTCGATCTGTTTATCCCCGTGAAGCAGATTCTTCTCCAGCCCCTCCCCATGAATTTCTACATCTGTCGAGCTTATCCAAATGATGCTAGTGAAATGTCCTTTTGTTTCCGCAATAAAAATGCTTGGAAGGGGAATGAATGCTTGACTTAGATCTGATTTTACGAACAGACGGCTTTGGTTGAAGCCCTGCGCTCTGCCATCATTTCCGAGCCGCACAGTAATGGTGCCCTCATCATTGGACGCAGAGGGTGTCGAGAACCCGCAAGATACTCGTAGATACCAAAACGTCGTCAGGATCGCAATACTGGTAATGATGGCGGTGACTCGATATTTCTTAGGCATATGTAAAAAGCGAGAGGGAGGCTGTAGCTAAATCCAGGCAAGCTGTTTGGAGAGGGCATAATAACTGGGTCTCGGAGTTACTGAAGCCAGAATCTAGTTCTCCGGCAGTTTCATCCCCGTCAGCATCTTAGTTTGCGAATCAAAACCTCACGGGTTGCCCCGAGTCATCTCTTGTAATGCTGGACAATGTAAGCACTTTCTGTTGCGGCACACTGAGCCAGAGTATCTGGAGCATTCATTCCGCAGTGCGTAAGCAGCATTTGTACAAAATCTTGGCAGTTATGTTTCCCCGAATCATACTTATTGCCAGCCCACGGGGCACAGAACTGTCTCTGGTCGTTAGTTAGTTGGCCAGCCTGACCGCTCGGAGTTTTCTGGTTACTTGCGAGGATACTTTTTAGTCTGCAAAGACAAGCTGCCTGAGCACCAGTGATGAAAAAGGGTTTACACCTGACCCGGTCCATACCGAGCCCGTCGGAGTTGTCTCCGTAGGTCGAAATAATCCCTTGTGGCCCGTAGCCAATGGTTCCGCAGCCAGGCACCGAAAGAAACCAATGATCAAGCGGAGTGTCATGATCGCCAAAGTGAACCGGCCTTTGACAGAACCAAGCTCGGACTGGCCTACCTTTTACCGGGGAGTCGCCGCTTGGATCAACGTAGGTCACAGGATTATTAAGCGCGTATGAATACGGATGTTCGCCAGCCAGCATCTGCTCCATTCGAACCTGAGTAATAAACCGTGCCTCACCGGTCGCATATGCTCGCCTGCCAGGGTTGCCATTCTTCATTCGTTCAAACTGCTCCAACTGTCTCCTCCTGTTCTGCTCGTTAATCTCCATAATTCTTGACCCGGCCCCGTGCGGTCGGGTTGGATCCGGAAACCGAAACGGCAATGCGACTGGATCGGTCCACGATTCACCATCAGTTGAAAACTGAACGCCCGCTCCTGCCAATGAATTAAGCAGTTGCACCTTGGCGTAGCCCCCCAAACCTGATCGGGCCATCGACTTCCCAACTTCACATTTTTGTTGTGGCGTCAGTTCCGAAAGCCATCCCGGCCATTTGTCTCGCCAATTCACATTGGCCGGCCGCTCAATGAGGTCTTTCTCCAAGTCTAGGTGTTCGCCGGCAAAGGTGAAGCACAGTATCAGAGCCTTATCAATGCACTGCCTGGCAGAATCTCCAGATGACCTCGGCTCTGCTCTGACGATTTCGGCCAGATCTTCCGCTAGAGCCCATTCCTCGGGCAGTTTCTCGCGCAGAATTGCAAAGATGTCATCAGCGCGAGTCAGAACCTTTGTGCTTTCGATGAACACTTCGGCAAGGAGCATCGCCATGGCGACCGACTCCCATCGACTAGGCGGCTGATAGCCATTTGATGAAGCAATCGCGAGTTGTTCAAGCGACTTGACACGATCGTTTTCCAGCTCAAAAGTGTCGATGCCCCTCGACCGAATCAGGTCGTTCACGCGGAAATCGAGAACGAAAGATTGAATGCGTTGTACCTGACCGTAGCGCACCGAATCGGTAAGGTCCTCCAACACGCGATAGTCTTCGATGCCTTCGACCAATTCCAGCCAAACATGCGCGAGCTCGTGAGCGAACGCTGCTTCATGTATTCGAGCCGAGTCAAAGAAGAGAAGGATGCGGTTCGGGTCGCTCACGGAGTCAACGGAGTGACTATACGGCATCGCCTGATCTGGTCGTAGATGTGGCACGGTGTCGAGCGGCACAAAGTCCTTTGGCGTGCAAGCGTGCAGTTCCTGCAACATGTCTTGAAGCTTCTGACTGAGATTTTGCGGGATTGAGACGGGATAAAGATCCCTCGGATCGCTCTCTCTCTCGGTTCTCCCCAATGTCATGACACTTGGAGCGTATGTGTGGCCGTCTACAACCCACATGATCCCATGAGCGTTCGTGAGGGTCGCGCCGATAGGAGGCAGTCCCTGGCGGATCGCCATGAAATTGTTGTGTTCCTTTAGACACGCTAAGTCAAGGTCAATGGGGGCAATAGCCGAAGGAGTCTTGTCAGCCATTTCTTCTCCTTCGGTCGCGATTAACGTCTTCCGACTGGGAATATAGCTCAGATTGCCCAGCAAGCGAGTCTGGTCGAATTCGATCAACGAGGGCCAATCCGTCGTAAACGTATGTCGTAATGCAGTCAATGGATATATACAACCCGACTTCCGTTCGGCCGCTTGGGTTAGGTGAATCGGTGGAGTAAACTTAGCCAGGAAGTAGGTGCGCTTCGCCTTGGTTCAGAGCCCGAAATATGGTTGGAGGGCTCTGAAACCTGGCTCGAAAGGCTCTAGCGAACGCTTCGCCAGACTGATAGTTCGCTGCCAGCGCTATATCTACAATCGGTCGGTTTCCAAGGCTGAGCATTCCGGCTGCCCGCTCAAGTCTCACGCGTCGCATAAAATCACCAAGCGACTCGCCCATTGCGGTGTAAAACACGCGGCGGATGTGCGTTACCGAATAACAAACGGAGTCCGCCAAGCGGATCTCTGTCAGGAGTTCGTCCCGGTTGCCCAAGATACGGCGAATCAAATCTTGAACGAGTGGGTCATTCAGCAAGTTTTTGGCGTCCATCCGGTACCCATTCTAAGATGCTTTCGCTCAGATGACCTGACCGAATTGTCCATTTTGAGAAACCTGTGTCGCCCAAGGACCCTAGATAAACCGGGTCAGGATGATGATGACCACTTCTATGGTTAAGAAGAGGTCAATTTGGGTATTTGAACCCAAGCGTGGCGATCCGGAGCCTCAGGTCTCTCAATTGGTCTCTCAGTTATTTGTGAGACTAACGGGGATGTGGACCGAATAATATGAGGAACCGCGATCCGCTTAGGTTCAAAAACTGGAGCCCTCGACGAGAATCGAACCCGTGACCTCTTCTTTACCAAAGAAGTGCTCTGCCGCTGAGCTACGAGGGCCTATATGTGGTTTTCAGTCTGCCCCGAACCCGTGGCCTTCCCGACCAATCGGGATGCTCTGCCGCTGAGCTACGAGGGCGTGCCGCTTGCGCGTCCCGTAAGTATAGATAGTTTGGACCCGTCGTTTCCACGTGACCGAGTCGTGGAATCGTGTAACCCGTTTCTGAGGTATATTTTCTCTCCGTCTGGGGAGTTGCCCGAGTGGCCAATGGGAACAGACTGTAAATCTGTCGGCGATGCCTTCGTAGGTTCGAATCCTACACTCCCCACCATCTTTCGCTCGCTTTCGCGAGCTTCGGCTGGCAGGCCATCCGATCAGTCCGTTGTCCGACGTGTTTGTTTAGCGGCGAGGCTGGTGCCTGTCCGAGAGTTTTCGGAACCCTCACCCCCTGCCCCCTCTCCCTTTTGCACGATAGCATCAAAAAGGAGAGGGGCTCCAAAGGAATTCAATTAATTGAAGATTGTTATTGCAGGGGGGACTGGGTTTATTGGGGCGGCGTTGGTGCGTCGGCTGGCGGCGGATGGGCATGAGTGCACGCTGCTGATTCGAGATGCTCAGTCACCGACTTTGGATGATCTGCCGAAAGGGGTTCGATTGGCGCCATACGGGGATATGCCGGATTCGGCTGACGCGGTTCTCAATTTGGCGGGAGAGCCGATTGCGGGCAGATGGAATAAGGCGAAGATGGATCGGATCCTTGGTTCTCGGATTGAGATCACGAAGATGCTCGTCGATTGGATGGCCAACTTGCCAACGAGGCCAAAGGTTTTCTTGTCGACTTCTGCCGTTGGTTACTACGGTGTTCGCGATGGGCGACCGATAACGGAAGCAGATGGCTCCGATCCTCGAAACACCTTTTTATCGAAGGTTTGCCAAGAGTGGGAGCGCGAAGCCAACAAAGCGGCTACTCACGGAATTCGGGTGGTAAACATGCGGATTGGTCACGTGCTCGATCCAAGTGGGGCAACTCTCAAGGAGATGGCGGCCAAGTTCAGGCGAGTACCAATGATTGTCCCCCATGCAACTTCGGAATACATGCCGTGGATCGCGCTATCCGATGTCGTAGGGATACTTCAGTTCGCGCTCGAACATGAAGCGGTTTCGGGACCCGTCAACGTAGTTGCGCCGACACCGGCGACTTGGCAAGAGTTCTACGATGGATTGGGTGAGCTCCTTCACAAAAGGGTCGTCGGAAGGCTGCCGTATTGGGTTCTAAGACTTGTAGTCGGCCGTTTTGCAGAGGCGCTGGTCGACAGCCAACGGGTGGTTCCTGAGAAGGTCATTCACGAAGGATATCGATTTCAACATGCGGAATTGGGCGAGTACCTTCGTGGGCTGCGCGTTCTAAATCCATGAATAAGCGATTCGGGGTTGTCATTCTCGCTGCGGGCGGGTCGTCCCGCCTGGGGCGGCCGAAGCAGCTTCTGCCTTACCTCGGGATGACATTGGTGGAGCATGCTGCCCGGACCGCGATTGCGTCTGGGGCGGCCGAGGTCGTGGTTGTGGTTGGCGCGGAGGCGGATGCAGTTCGGGAGAAGCTTCAAGGGCTCGTCGTTGACATTGTTCAAAACAGCGAGTGGAGCGAGGGCATGGGTGGTTCCATCCGTTGTGGCATTTCGGCTTTAAGTGACGATGTTGGATGCGTGGTAATCATGCTTTGCGACCAGCCTCGGATTACTGCGGACCTGCTGCGCGATCTGGCCCTTCGCCAGTTCGTGTCTGGATCGCCGATCGTGGCTTCGTCATACGACGGGGTTGTCGGGGCGCCGTGTGCGTTTGGTCGCGTGATTTTTCCCGATTTGATGTCGTTGCAGGGCGATGCCGGTGCGCGGGATTTGATTCGGAGATCGGAGACTCCGATCGAGACGGTAGCGTTCATTGGCGGCAACGTCGATGTGGACACACCCGACGATTACAAGCGGCTTGTTCCCTAATTTTAAGTGGGGAAGAGCCTTCAAATTCGCCGGCTAATTGACCCCAAAGGGGTCCGAATTGCTTGCTGGCGATTGTTGTGAGATCATGGGTTAATTGCAAGCCGTGGCCAGGTTTAATTCTGACCGCGTTGCGGTCGTATCGCGCCGCCGGCGCGTTCCCAGGGTCACGGACCTTGTCCTGACCCACATTTATTTGGGCACCGCAGGTTCCCCTTCCGGAAAAGGTTTCCCCTTCATTCTCGCCTCCTTGAGCTACGTAGTGAGCCTGACCCGTGCTAGAGGCGCCTCACCTGTTTGAGGCCAATGTTTGTGTGGCCGAGTTTGAGGCGCCGCACGGGTCGCGAGGGTTAAACGTAGGTCCTGGAGGCGAGAATGAAGGCCCCGCGCGGGGAGCGCATCCATCCTGATATTGGTGAAGAAGCCGGCCGAACACGGCAAGGAACCTTTAGTTAGGTGTTGTTGCTGGGAGCAGCGGTACCTCCAATGCCGGGGCGACTTCACAAGGTCCTTGCCGTGTCCTACAGGAGTCACGATTCAAATTTGGTTAGATGCCTTCCCAGGCGGGGCCTTTCATTCTCGTGTCCTGGACCTACGCGGCCGTTCACGGATCGGGCGTCGCAACGAACTCGGCCACACAAACATTGGCCTCAAACACGTACGTCGCTCCACTAGCCCGATCCAGGCTCACTGCTTCGGTCGGGGCCACGAGAATGAAAGGGGAAACTTTTCCGGAGGGAACGGGGCTACAGGTTTATTGGAAATGTGGGTAAAGACAAGGGTCACGGACCCTGGGCTAGACGTTCGGACCGCGTTGTGATCGTTTAATGGCCGATTTGCCAGGTGCTGTTTTTCACCAACGACCTCAGGTGCTCTAGGGAGCCGCATAGGTGGGCTCGGGGTTGGACGGCGTAGTCGGAGACGCCGTCTTTGAATACGTCGGACCAGGATTGTAGGCAATCTTGGCCGATGATGCTGGTGAACGAGTTATCCATAAGGCCGGCGTACATGACGGCTTGGGAGGCGATGGGGCCGTGGCCGGTTAGGTGGATGTTTGGCGAGTACCGTCGCATGGCTTCGGCGGCGCGGACGATTTGCCAGCCATCGAGGAAGGATATGGACGAGCCCATGTAGACGGCGTAGCGCATCTCGACGTCGGCGAGTTCGCCGATGCCGAGGGTGTCCAGGTACAAGGTGGCAACGCCCGGTTCAGGCGGTGCAGCTTTGATCGCCTCGGCCTTGCCGGAGTCGTAGACGACGATATTGACGCTGCGGCACGGTCCGGGGGGCAGCATCAGGATGCCCGGGATTTGCAGGCCGGGCTGGGCTTCAATCACCACTGGGCGCTTGGATCCAGCGGTCAGTTCTCGGTACTTGAGCTCTGACCGTGCGGGAATGCCTCCGTTCACACGTATGGCTTCTTCAGCGGAGACGTTGGAAGGAGCGTTCTGCAAGTACTCGAGGCTTAGCTCGCGCATAGTTCGCTCGCCGGCGATCGGGGGATCGAGGACGAGAAGACTGTGATCTTCGGAGGGGATGACGGTCAGATCTGGCTCGGGAACCGGCGAACCGTCACCCACATGCTTCAGATACTTATTGAAGAACCCGATCATGCTCTCGCGCATTGGCTTGTTGTAGTCGTGGCGGCCTGCGTAGATCTGGCATTGTGCGTCCTCGCTCTTGCCGAAGAGGCCCCACATCTTGGCCATCTTCTCGTGGGTTAAGCGCATGGCGGGAGGGGTGAACTCGCCGTCGTTTTGGGCGCCCATGATGTAGACCGGCTTTGGCGCCTGGATGCCGATGACGTCTGATCGATCGCCGACTTGGCAGGTGCCGGGAACGTGGTTGCACAGGCAGCCGTTGTCGGGCGCCAATTCTAGGCTGGACATATATACGACTGGGACGGCGGCCTTATACCGGTCGTCGGCGGCGAAGGCGTAGAGGGTTGCCAATCCCCCGCCGGATGCGCCGGTGATGCCAACGTGCGTCATATCGGTGTCTTGGCGCGTCGCCATGTAGTCGAGACCTCGGATTGCGTCCCACACGTAGTAGCCAGTTGCGTTCGACCCGCCTTCGACGAGGTCGTAGTCGTTGTGTTCGCCTTCGGGTCTTCGTTCGATAAGGGCATCGCCCTCAAAGCTGTGGCCAGGGCTGTCGATGGCGATCGCGATGTAGCCTTGAAGCGCCTGGAACTGGCACCGAAGCTGAACGCGGTCCTCGTCTTTCTTGTGCGCCCAGTGGCCGTTCACATTCATGATGACGGGGCGTTTTCGAGGCCCGCCTTTATCAGGTACATACACGTGAGCGGTTACATAGAACCTCGGGCGGCTCTCAAATACGACCTTTTCGATGTGGTAGCCGTTGCCGTGGAGTACGCCAGTCTGGCGTGCATTCAACGGAGTCTTGGCCGGCATCGGGTCCAAGCCCAAAGTTCTAAGAAGCTCCTTCTTCCGCGCAGCCCGAATCGATTCGAAATCTGCCATCGCCGGAGTTGGGAGCGCTGACATTTTGACGACTTGCCCCTTCAGGAAAGCATTGGCCATCGCTCTTCCTTTGCCGCCGAGGACGTCGTCATCCATGATTGGTCCAGGGATCGGCTTCAGGGAGTCCAATCCTTGCTCCTTGGCGATCACCTCGCCCAGGGTCTTGAACGGAATACCCATGGCATTCATCATGTCGGGATAGAGGGCGGTCGTATAGATGGCGCCTTCAGTACCGGGATCGACGATGACGGCGGCCTTATCTTGGCCGTTCATGCCAAGGACCTTGGCGAGCGCTTTAGCCGCATCCGGGTAGGTCATTCGCTGTTGCAACCGGCCGGAGACAACATAGATATGCCCTTTTCCATAGGCCATGTGGGCGATTCCGCCGTTACCGGGGACCTCCCAGCCGGCGCAGGGCATGAAGTGCTGCCAAAGGATGTCGTGGGTTTTAATTGGCGAGAGGCCCAGCATTCCGCCGGGATCGAACTCGTCCGGTTTGGGGTTCACCTGAACCGCCAGCGGTCTCGGCAGGAAGTCGAGTGGGTACCGATTCGATACGAAGTCCTGCTGAAGCACCATGAGGGTCATGCCTCGCCGAACGGGGTCGAGGAGCTTACGGCGGGTTGCCTTGTCGAACGAACGGAAGAAATTCGAAGCCCTTGGTGCGACGAGCATAGTCCCGTATCTGTCGGGATCTAGTGACTTGGAGTCAAGGAAGCGCATGGCTTCCTCGTTGCCGTAAATTTGAGGCGTGGGGCCGGGCTTGGCGGGGATAACGATATAGGGCTTATCGCCTGCGAAGAAGGAGGGATATCGCACGAGACCATCCGGCGAATTGGTCTCGACGGCGATGCACTCGCCGCATCGCTCGTCGGGGATTGAGGCAACGAAGTTGTAGCCGTCGAGCTTCATAGGAGCCTTGTGGAAGAAGGTTGTGCTTGGCAGCGGCTTGTAGAGCAAAAACGCCTTGGATCGACCCCCGGCAGGAAATGAGACTTCGACCCTTCCGTCGCGACGCCGCCATACAAGCTGAGCATTGGATTTCTCCTTCATTGGCAGGCCTGTAACGGGCGAGCGGTAGGGCCCATCGGCGTTAATACTGGTCAAGGCCGGATCGTTTGTGACCTGCTTAGCCTCTGAACTCCAGATGAAAGTGTTGGTGTGCATCCGAAGTCGCTCAGTAAACGGCTTATAAAATCCCGCCTCGGATGAGTTCGAGAGGACTCCCCATCCCGTGAGGGCATCCTGACCGGGATGTTCATTGGGTAATGGAACACCAATGGAATGGCCTCCTGAGCCAGGGAATTGGCCGGCGGCTACTGTTGTCGTATTCGACTCCGCGTGACGCGTTTGGGTCAAGCTCAAATCGTGACCGGCCAGATTCTCCGCTGCGCGGAATACGCCCCCGTAGTACTGGCTAAGTCCCGACAGCATCCCTAAAGCACTCTGAAGCTCTTTGAATCGCCCTTTTGCGGGAGGGTTAATCTGCTGAGGACTGATGGCCGCAACCTTGCTCCTGATGTCTGCCGATATTCGCGCCAGCTCAAGCCCAACTTGAGCCGTACCAACACGGCCGTCCTGCAAACCGAGCGTTTTGAACCCAATATCCTCGTGAACAGGCCTAATCACGAGCGGATCGAAGGGGTTTCCATCGATGAAGGCTTCGGCGTTGCCGCCTGTTTCTAGCTCGGGGGCGTGGTCGCGGTGGTCGGGGCCGAGGGAGTAGGCCATGAAAGCGAGAGGAACAACCTTGCTTGCTTCCTTCCAAACGTCGGCGATCTGCTGGCCTTGGGGGCCGAACCATCCGGCGACTTTGGAGTCGAAGACCGAGTCGGGCGTCGTCGGATCGTATCCGAGACGGCCCCAGGTCATCCAGTACATCTCGTCGCGCTGGTGCATCCAGTCGACGTATTTATCTGCCGGATTCGCGAGGTAGTAATCTTGCGATTTTGGATAGTAGGCGTCGTCTCCCTCGATGGTGTAGCCGCTGGCGGTGCCGACCTTCATCGCGCTGATCGAGCGGCGAACCCAGTCCGGATTGTAGAAAGGGAAGATCCGGTGAGTGCCGTTTGCACGGACTTGCCACACGACCTTATATGGGTTGCTCGGCCACCTGCCACCGCCATCTGCGGGCCATCCGGGCCAGGTCTTAGCGTTCTTGCGTTGTTCGCCGGCATCGCTGAGGTAGTCCTCGAAGGAGTAGCTGTTCCAAGCCGCCATCCGACCGCCGGCGACGGGATAGGGTGCGCCCCACTGCTCGCCGTTGTATTTGATTTCAACGGTGAAGTCCTTAGATGCTCTCGCGAGGGGCAGGACGCGCTGGCGGCGGGTGATCCAACTTCGGGTGATCAGCGGGATGTCGCGGCCCGATCGCTTGACGGCTTCGCCGTAGCAGTTGAAGAACGACTCGCTCTTGCCGCTCTCACCGATTCTGAATCCGATGGCATCAAGGCCTTGGACGCCACGAATCATCTGCTCGACGACCTCGCGGGTGTACTTGTAGGCGTTCTCCTCGGTTTCTTTGTAGGGTGGATTGGGGTTTTGCGGAATGCGCAGCCCGGCTTCGTAGGCCATCAAACTGACGCGAATTCCGCGAGCATGGGCCATGGTAACGACTTTGTTTAGCCGAGCTAGGTTGGTTGCCTTAACGTCGGCGGGTACGCCAACGAGCGGGAATGAGGGGCTGGTGACGAAGTAGGCGTAGAGGTTTGGAGCGTTGGTAACGCTGATATCCCATGTGCCATGGATATCCAGCCAGTTCAGTCGGCTTTTGGCCATGAGATCGAGCAGGGTTGTCCAGTAGTCGTCGTTTTGGAACCACCAGCGGTTCGGGTCGGTCAGCGCAGCAACATCGAAATCTGTGTCATGTTTGGCGTAGTTCCACGGGAGGGTCAGGAACAGATTCAGGCCGCGGTCAGGGAGAAATGGCTTGCCATCGGTCTTTGTTTCCCAGGCCTTGCTGCCTTCGTTGTGAAGCCGCTCCGCGAACTCGAAAGCGCCGTACATCGCTCCGACGGGGTCGGAGCCGACAATGGATGCCTTGCCGTCTCGAGTCGTAATTCGATAGGACTCTTTGGCCGCACCCTTCTTTATGCTAACCGAAATATCGCTGAATCGGCTTCCAGCGGCCTCCTTTAGGGCATCGTTGCCAAAGTCGACCGGAGTCATGGGCTGCGCTGCCCAAAGCAAAACGGCTAATCCAAACATGATTGCTGGAAGCATAGCATTGACGTGCAAACGGTATAACTCAGCGCGTGGACGAAGGCGACACACTGCGGTCTCAGCGCGTATCGAACATGCGTTGGTGGATCTGTGCGCTTCTGTTCTTCGGCACCACAATCTGCTACCTAGACCGCCAGGTTATCGGAATCCTCAAGCCGAGTCTGATGAAGGATCTGGGGTTGGACGACAAGCAGTACGGCGACGTCGTCTTCTGGTTCCAGGCGCTATACGCGGCCGGCTATTTATTTGCGGGACGGCTGAACGACATCCTCAGGGTTCGGCGGGGATATGCCCTGGCGGTTGGGATCTGGAGTCTGGCAGCCATTGGGCATGGACTCGTGCGGTCGTTCACAGGGCTGTGCGTTGCCCGGGGCGTTTTGGGTATTTCCGAGGGTGGCAACTTTCCAGCCGCCATTCGCTCGGTCAGCGAGTGGTTTCCGCGCAAGGAACGTGCCCTCGCAACCGGCATTTTTAACGCCGGCTCCAATGTCGGGGTCATCGTTTCGGCCCTTTTGGTGCCTTGGATTACGCTGAATTTTGGCTGGCGGACGGCGTTCGAGGTAACCGGCGTCTTTGGGTTGATCTGGCTTGTTCCTTGGCTTCTCACGTACCGGCAGCCGGAAAACCATCCGAAGGTTTCCAAGGGAGAGCTTGCACTTATCCAGGCAGACCCCGCCGATCCGCCTGAGAGGGTGCCGTGGCTCTCGGTTCTTAGGCATCGTTCGACTTGGGCGTTTATTATCGCCACGGCGCTGACTTCGCCGGTTTGGTGGTTCTATCTGTTCTGGGTGCCGGACTTCCTGTTCACTAACTTCAAGTTCGACCTAAAGAACATCGGACTGCCATTGATCTTGGTCTACTTGATTGCCGATGTGGGTAGCGTCGGCGGAGGTTGGCTTTCCTCGACCTTGCTGGCGCGTGGTTGGTCGCTGAACGCGGCGAGGAAGACGGGGCTGTTTACCTGCGCTTTGTGTGTGGCGCCCGTTTTCTTGGTATCGAGCATCGCCAATCCGTGGGTTGCGACGCTGTTGATTGGGCTGGCTGCCGCCGGGCACCAGGGCTGGTCGGCGAACCTATATACGCTAGCATCGGACACGACGCCTCGGAAGGCGGTCAGTTCCGTCGTCGGAATGGGCGGCATGGCCGGCGCCCTAGCCGGCATGTACATGGCCAAATTCGTCGGCGGCGTTTTGCAGGTCACGCACAGCTATGTATTGCTCTTCGCGATCGCGCCATGCGCGTATTTGTTGGCGTTTGGGGTGATTCAGGTGCTGGTGCCGAAGATCACTACCTGGGAAAGGTGACATTCGAATTACAGCATCAACAACCCCCGTAGCCGTCGTCTCCGTGGCGACGATCCCGCTTCTGTCTTCTGCAATACTATGTTTCCTTTGCGCGATCTCCGGTGCGTGAATCACCATTCCGGACGGCGCCACGGAGACGCCGGCTACTGGGGTTTTTGTTGACTTCGGTTTTGTAAGAGCTTTCCAACCTCTGATTTCCAACCTGATTTGGGTTAGGGCGTTAATATGTGGTCTGGTCTGTACCTTTGCTTCCTTTAACAGACCGATTCGAGGGTCCATGGCATTCAAATTTACGCAATCATTGGTTTTATTGGGGCTCCTTGTCCCGGGTGCTTTTGCCCAAACGAAGGACATCGCGATTATTGGGGCTAAGATCGAGGTTGGCGACGGCAAGGTGATTGCAGTCGGGACGATCGTGATCCACGATGGCAAGATCACTGCGGTCGGCGAGGGTGTAACCGCGCCGGCAGGTGCGGATACGGTCGACGGGAAGGGCTTGGTGGTGTATCCGGGCTTTATCGATGCGTACTGCACGCAGGGGCTGAAGCTTCCGGATATTCCGTCCTCGGGCACGCCCCCCCGACACCCGAAACACGGCGCCGGCGACAATGTGGCACAACAACCACCGTGGAATCCGCTCGGACGTGGTTGCAGCCAAATGCCTCGACCTTGCCGACCGCCTGAAGGATAGCTACGCGATGGGAATAACTACCGCGCTGGTGACTTCCGGCAGCGGGTCTGTTCGCGGAATCTCGTCGGTAGTGGACTATGTAGGGAAAGGAAACGTACTCTTGCCGTCCGCAGCCGGTGAGCTGGCTTTGCGCGGCGGTGGTGGAGGAGGCGGGGGCGGCGGCGGATATCCCGGAACTCTGTTCGGCGTGACCGCATTGACACGTCAGGTTCTGATTGATGCACAGACTTATTCCAATGATCCCACCGCCAAAAAGGACCAAAGCTTTGAGAACTTGAAACCGCTTGTCATGGGCCAAATCCCAGCGCTGTTCGCGGCAGATTCGGCGCGCGAGATTGTCCGCGCAACTCGATTTGCCGACGAATTCAAGTTCAAGTTGATGATCTACGGAGGCCGCGAAGCCTATCGTGAACTTGGCTTGCTCAAAGGCATGCACGTTCCTGTGATCCTATCCGTCGACGTTCAGGACGCGCCAAGCAAAAAGATGGATACGGGCGAGGATGCGACTCCGCAGGAGGTCCTCAATGAGCGGTACGACCTTTGGCAAGAGCATTCGATGAATCCGAAAGTTCTCAATGACGCCGGCGTTCCTCTGGCCTTTAGCCTTGGATCGGGATTTGGCGACTACCTGAAGGGCATTCGAAAAATGATTACGACCGGGCTGCCGAGAGATGCAGCGCTGAAGGGAATGACTCTGGGAGCGGCAGGAATACTAGGCGTATCCGACAAGGTCGGCTCGATCGAGGTTGGCAAACTTGCGAACCTCGTGATCATGACGGGCGACTTTGCGGACGACAAGAGCCAGATCAAATCCGTCGTCGCGGAAGGAACTAAGATCGACTTGAATAACGGGGGGGCAAAGTGAAGTTCTTAGCTATGTTTGCCGTATTCGCTGCCGTCGGAGCAGCAATGGCCCAGAAGGCGCCGGTTGAAACCAACGCACTTCGAAAACCTAGCCTGGTTACCCACGGCGACGTCTTCATTAAGGACGCGCGCATCCTGACCGCCACGCACGGAACCATCGAGAAGGGATGCATCCTGGTTCGCGGAGGAAAGATCGTCGCGATTGGGCCAAACCTAAAGGCGCCGGCTGGTATCGCCGTGATCGATGCGACGGGCAAGGTCGTCAGCCCTGCAATCGTCGATGCGCATATTCACCGGGGGATCGATAGCACCAATGAGGGATCGGACGCGATCACGGCTGAGTGCCGAATCATCGACGTGCTTAACCCGGATAGCAAGACGATCTGGCAAGCCGTCGCAAGCGGCGAGACCTCGGGGATGGTGCTGCACGGCAGCGCAAATCCGGTGGGCGCGCAAAGCCTGGTGGTGAAGCTGAAGTACGGCAAGTCGGTTAACGATCTGCCGATCAAGGATGCGCCAAGGATGATCAAGTTCGCGCTCGGCGAGAACGTCACGCGCTCGGGTCAGCAGAACTCGGCTCGCTTCCCGCATACCCGCCTTGGCGTTGAGGCGGTGTACCGCCGTGCCTTTACTCAGGCGCAAGAGTACATGAAGAAGTGGAAGGACTACGAAGCTAAGAAGGCTTCCGATCCCAAGGCAGTTCCACCGCAACGCGACTTAAGGTTAGAGACGCTTTCCGACATCTTGAAGCGGAAGATTTGGGTGCAGTGCCACTCGTACCGCGCCGACGAGATCCTGATGATGGTCCGGCTGAGCCAGGAATTTGGCTACAAGATCGGGGCGATGCAGCACGCGCTGGAGTCATACAAGATCGCCCCAGAGATGGCGAAGGCCGGGGTTGGAGCTTCGATCTTTGCCGATGAGTGGGCTGGGAAGTTAGAGCTTTACGACTGCATTCCGTATGCGGCTTCAATCCTGCACAAGGCGGGCGCGAATGTGTCGATCAACACAGATGGCGTATCGGGAACGACCGCGATTAATATCGATGCCGCCAAGACGATGCGCTACGGTGGGCTAACTGAGCAGGAAGCACTTGACCTGATCACGATCAATCCGGCCCGCGAACTTGGTATCGCTCACCGGACGGGAAGCATCGAAATCGGAAAGGACGCCGATTTGGTCGTTTGGGACGGGCATCCGCTCAGCGTCTACTCGCACGTAGATACCACGCTCATCGAGGGCGAGGTTTATTTCCAGCGGCGGGATGCATTTGGCTTGGACGCCAAATCGACATTCAAAACGAAGCTGGACCCCTTCACATACATGGCGAACGAGGAAGTGCCGAAGAAATCGGACACCTACGCGATCATGGGAGCGACGATTCACACCGTGTCCGGGCCGGTCATCAAGAACGGCACTGTCGTGGTGTCGAACGGCGTGATCAAGGCGGTCGGGGCCAAGGTGGCGATTCCGGCCAACGCGGTTAAGGTAGATGCCCACGGCATGAACCTGTATCCCGGGTTTGTCGATGCAGGGACGACGCTTGGTCTGATCGAGTTCGGTCAGGTTGGTCAGGCTAGCGATGAGCGTGAGCTTGGCGCGAACCAGCCGGATTTGGTTGCAGTTACGGCCGTTCAAGCGCAGAGCGAGCATTTGCCCTCCACTCGAAACCAGGGGATTTTGACTGCGCTTACCGCGCCGAGAGGCGGATCCGTTTCCGGACAGGCGTCGGTGATCAACCTCGCCGGCTGGACCAGCGAACTGATGGGGCTTAAGCGTAAGGCTGGATTGTCGATCAACTGGCCGGGCGGGGGAGGATTCAACTTCGATGGCGGTGAGCAGATCGAGGATGACGACGATGGCGACGGAGCGGGCACCGCAACCGAGCGTTGGGAGCGGGCGAATCGAGCCGATACCGACGACATGGGCGGAAACCCGCAGCGCGGGCAACGGAATCGGCAAGGTGCTGGTGCCGCCGGCGGCGCGCAAGCAACCACTACGAGCAGCGGGGCGCCGGATGTGGAACTGGTGTTCGACCGTGCGATCAAGTATGGCAAGCAGCATGACGCCATCGATCTTGAGATGGAGGCGATGCAACCGTACGTGAAGGGACAATTGCCGATCTTCATCCACACAAATGCGGCGGCATCGATTCGAGGGGTCGTGGCGTTCGCGAAGAAGTACAAGGTCAAGGTTGTTATCGAGGGTGGAAGCGAAGCTTGGCGAGTGGCGAAGCTGCTGGCCGACAACAAGATTCCGGTCGTGCTGACCGCTGCCGGTAAATCGACGCTCACCGCGAATACGACGGTCAACGATTGGGACCCATACGACACGCCTTATGCTGTGCCTGCGCTATTGAAGCGGGCGGGAGTCCAGTTCTGCTTCCAAAGCGATGGCTATGCCGACTCGATGAATCTTCCCCAACGGGTTGGCGAGTCGTGTGCTTACGGCCTCTCGCCGGATGACGCGATCAAGGCGCTGACGCAGTCGGCCGCCGAGATTCTTGGCGTCTCCGACAAGATCGGCTCGATCGCCCCCGGCAAGCTCGGAAACTTCCTGATCTGCGATGGCGATCCGCTCGAACTGACCTCGAACATCCGCTACATCTTCGTCAACGGGCAGCCCGTAGAGATGAAGAGCAAGTTCACGAGATTGCGTGACCAATACATGAAACGCCTTTAATCGGGGAGCGCGGACACACCTGTCCGCAAATGGAACGCGGACACACTTGTCCGGCCTTTTCCGGAGGCGTCCCGGAGGCGGACGGGGCGTCCGCGATCCATTTGCGGACAGGTGTGTCCGCGCTCCCTTATAGGGATTCGAGCCAAGCCTCAAGGTCCCGGGGTCTTGTGAATCTCAAGACCTTGGGGCCGTCGGGATTGGTGGACCACTGGGCGATTTTGCTGTGTTTGCTTTTGAACGACTTGAAGTGCCACAGGAGGATCGACTCGCGGGTGAACATGCCTCTGAAGGTCTCGATGTTGCCGTTACAGATCGGCCTTTTATCGATCGAGCGCTGAATGCATCGGCGCAGTAGGCGGGCGAAGGAGAACCAGCGAGGGTAGTCGAGGGCCACGATCAGCTCTACGGATGCGAGCGGCACGTCTCGCCAGGTGCCGTAGGCAGTATCGAGGATCCACTCAGGCTGTTCGCAGATCGCTTGTATTCGCCGCCGCTGCTCATCTACTGGAACCG
>Ga0206870_1008_pt1 | contig 56420 bp, 48 predicted proteins | sample Alteio_BWOrgCont_36_FD_152620 | JGI IMG/M metagenome (GOLD analysis project Ga0206870, IMG submission 152620) | Enriched cells from forest soil in Barre Woods Harvard Forest LTER site, Petersham, Massachusetts, United States -... | ecosystem: Environmental > Terrestrial > Soil > Temperate forest >... | reverse complement strand
ACGCGCAGAAGCGGGCTCGTATAGGGGCCGGCCGTGGCGTAGAGGAAGCAGGTCCTTCGACTTCGTCTGAGGAAGAGCGCGTTAGACTTCGCTCAAGATGACGTCGCTTTGCGCCGACGAGCCGACTGAAAGAGATAGACGGTGAGGATGGCGATGAGCGGCTCGAGCGGGTGCCGAAAGCGCGCATTCAAGGACAAACGTCCAGGCGAACAGCCAGGCTGCCGGGGTGCGGTTTTTCAGGGACAGAAGAAGGCCGAGCCAGCCGGTGATGCTCAGGAAGCAGTAGTTGAGCTCGCGAAAGAATTCTCCCCAGGGCGAGCCTTCATCGGGGTGCGGGACGCTGACCCAGTAAAAGTAAATTCGCTTGAGCGTGATGAGGGCGAAGTGCGTGCGGTGCGCGTCGATGTAGGCCTTCGCCTTGGCGCCCTGCTCGCGGACCCAGGTGATCTCTCCGAGTGCCTCGTAGCGCATGGTCTCAGGATCGCGCTCGACGAGAGGCAGTGTGGCGACAAATGGAAATCCATTAGATCCGGGGCCGCTGCCTGCGTAGAACTCTGCTCCGAGGTTTGAACGCATCGGAATGAAGACGTGGAATGTGGTCCAGTTGCGGTAGATCCACGGAGCGATGACGGCGAGACAGATAACGGAAGCCATGGCTGCGCGGGTGATGGCAACTGACTTGTTGGCAGCGCTGAGGAGGATCCAGAGACCGCATACGGGAAGAAAGAGAAGCAGGCTGGAGTTCGAAAGGGCGATGAGTCCCCAGAGGAATCCGAAGAGCAGCCAGCGTTGTGTGGACTGCTGGTTGGGCGGCGGCTCTGCTTCGCCGATGCCGCGCATGCGCAGCGCCAGCACTATGGCAAAGGAAAAGAGCATGGTGGTGAGCGACATCTCCCACACCCAGTGGATGGCGTACTGCAGGAAGGCAGGATAGAGGGCCCAGAGCCATGCCGACCATATCGCGACGCGGCGGTTGTAGCAGCGGGCGGCGATTTCGTAAATGGCGGGTGCGATGGCTGCGGAGAAGAGGCTGTTGATGGCGAGAAGGATCCATGCGGACAGCGCGCTGTAGACGCCGGCGACCTTGAATACAGCGGCCATGAGAAGTGGGTAGAGCGGCGGGACCCAGGCGGTGGGTCCCGTATGTCCCACGAAGGGGTCGGCGTAGCCGTATCCGGTGGCGAGAGCGCGGGCGATGCGGCCCATTTCCCAGCCGAACTGGAAGTGATCCTGCAGGGGGCGGATGCGGTAGGTGTGGCCAATCGTGGTGACGAGGATGCGGAGGGCGAGGCCGACCCAGAAGATGAGGCGGGGAGCGCGAAAGTTTCTTGTGGTGCGATCGGACGGGATGGAGGGCGTGTCGGGCAAGGGTCAGTTTAGCGCAGGCTGTTTTCGCCGAGTCGCCGATTGAAAGAGGTAAACGGAAAGGATGACGATGAGGGGTTCGAGCGGGTGCCGGAAGCGGGCTTCGACGGTAACGAAGTAATAGGTAACCGGAAGGAGCACAAATGCCCAGGCGAAGAGCGCGACGGCGGGGATGCGACGGCGGAGGGAAAGTGCGAGGCCGAGGAGTCCGGTGAGAGAGGGCAGGCAGTAGTTGATCTGGCGGATGAGGTCGAGGAACCAGTGCTTGTCTGACGGATGCGGGACGCTGGCCCAGAAGAAGTAGAAGCGCTTAAGGGAGAGCGCAGCGAAGCGGGTGGGGTTCGCGCGGATCCAGGCTTTGGCGAGCTGGGCGCGCTGGTGGACGTAGGCGAGCTCACCGAGCTGAACGTAGAGGCGGTGTTGCGTGTCCTGCTCTGGCAGGCCGATGAGGACTCCGTAGCGGAAGCCGTAGGCTCCGGGGCCATTGCCGCTGTAGAGCTCGGCTCCGAAGTTGGAGCGCATTGGGATGAAGGCGTGGAAGGCGCGCCAGTTGCGCCAGGTCCATGGGGCGATGCAGGCGAGGAAGAGCAGGCCCGCGAGGCTGGCGTGGGCGAGGGCTGAGGATTTCTGAGGAGTGCCGAGGAGGATCCAGAGGCCGCAGACCGGAAGGAAGAGCAGCATCGTTGAGTTGGAGAGAGCGATGAGCGCCCAGAGGAGCCCGAAGAGCAGCCAGCGGCGGGTGGATTCCACCCCACGGACGAAGACCTGTCCGTGGGGACCCCGGTCTGATGTGTTGGCTGGTTCGCCGATGGCACGCATGCGCAACGCGAGGACGATGACAGCGGCGAAGAGGAAGGTGGAGAGGGAGGTCTCCCACACCCAGCGCGTGGCGTACTGCATGGCGGCGGGGTAGAGGGCCCAGATCCACGCGGACCAGACGGCAACGCGGCGTTTGTAGCAGCGGGCGGCGATTTCGTAGACACAGAGTGATGTGGCGGCGGAGAAGACGCTGTTGAGGGTGAGGAGAATCCAGGCGGAGAGCGGCGAGTAGATGCCGGCAACTTTGAAGACGGCGGCGATGAGCAGCGGGTAGAGCGGTGGGACCCAGCCGGTGGCACCGGTGTGTCCGCTGAAGGGGTCGGCGTAGCCGTATCCGGTGACAAGGGCGCGGGCGACGCGGGCCATCTCGTAGCCAAAGGTGAAGTGGTCTTCGAAGGGGCTGAAGCGGTAAGTATGGGCGAGGGTGATGTAGGCGACGCGGACGAGTAGGCCGGTCCAGAAGAGGATGAGGGGTGCGCGGAAGCTTGATTGATCGGATGGCCGCGCGCCGGGTGGAGTCATATCTCCACATCTTACTGGCGTAGCCGGCGCGGAGTGCCGGGCTTTAGCAGCGCGGTAGGTCCGCGCCTCCGATCAGGAGCCGTAGTGGCGGGGTTCGGTGGTGCGCTCCCAGGGGTAAGTCTGAAAGGGCTTAAAGGTGCGTTGGAAAAAGGCGTCGTCGACGACGTAGCATTCGCCGTCTTCTCCGCGGACGACCCAGTCGCCGCGCTTAACGTGGCGGAAGCCGATGTCGGTGGCAATGGTCTGGTCTTCCTTGCATTGTGTGGCGTCGACGAGCAAGGGGCGGCAGGTGCGAAAAGTACCCATGATTCCTCCGCCGGTGTGTGAGGCCGGCAGTTCTTATTTCACCGCGGGGGCCATAAAAATCGGGGAAACAGGTCGTAAGGGGTTTGTTAAGAGCCCTCCGCAAAATCAAGGACAGGATTGGGCGAAGAGGAAACGAAAACCGGGCTAGAATGAGGGGATGCTGTCCGCTGTTTTACCGGTTCGCGATGTTGCTGTCGAGAGCCCCTCCGCGAATCTGGACTGGGCGCACCCGGTGGTGCGGGAGTGGTTCGTGCGGCGGTTTCAAACATCCACGGAACCGCAGGAGCAGGGGTGGCCGCACATTCTCCAAGGGAAGCCGACACTGATCTCGGCACCGACGGGGTCAGGGAAGACGCTGGCGGCGTTTCTGATTGCCATTGACGGCTTGCTTCGGAAAGCAATTGAGGGACGGTTGGATGGCACGACGGAAGTGGTGTATGTCTCGCCGCTGAAGGCGCTGTCCAACGACGTACAGAAGAATCTGGAGACGCCGCTGCGCGAGATCCAGGAGATGGCGCTGGAGCGGGGATATTTGTGTCCGCCGATCAGGACGGCGGTGCGGACGGGCGACACGCTGCCTGCCGAACGGCGGGCGATGCTGAGGGAACCGCCGCACATCCTGGTGACCACTCCGGAGTCGCTATACATCTTGTTGACGTCGGAGAAGAGCCGGCAGAACCTGCGACGTGTGCGCACGGTGATCGTGGACGAGATCCACGCGGTGGCCGATGACAAGCGGGGATCACATCTGGCGCTGACGCTGGAAAGACTGGACGCGCTGGTGCGGGGCGAGAATCCGCTGAGTGCCGCGGATTTTGTCAGCGGGCATGAGGCTCCGCAACGGATCGGGCTGTCGGCGACGCAAAACCCAATCGAGCTGGTCGCGGAGTTTCTGGCGGGGGATCGCGCGCACGAGGTCGAGATCGTGCAGGCGGGGCAGCGACGCGCGCTGGACCTGCAGATTGAGATTCCCACAGACGAACTGGGAGCGGTAGCAACGCAGTCGGTGTGGGATGGGATTCATACGCGGCTGGCGGAGCTGGCGCTGGAGCACCGGTCGACGCTGGTGTTTGTGAATACGCGGCGGATGGTGGAGCGGCTGGCGTTTGCGCTGGCTGAGAGACTGGGCGAGGAGAATGTCGCGGCGCATCATGGGAGCCTGTCGCGCAAGCTGCGGCACGAGGCGGAGCGCAGGCTGAAGGCGGGCGAGATTCGCATTCTGGTGGCGACGGCGTCGCTGGAATTGGGCATCGATATCGGCACGGTAGACCTGGTGTGCCAGATCAATACGCCGCGGGCAATTGCGACGGCGATGCAGCGGGTCGGCCGCGCGGGGCACTGGCGGGGCGCGGTTCCAAAGGGGAGATTTTTTGCGACGACGCGCGATGACCTGATGGAGAACGCGGCGTTGATTCGCGCGATGCGCAGGGGCACGCTTGATCGACTGGAGATTCCGACGAAGCCGATGGACGTGCTGATGCAGCAGATTGTCGCGGCGTGTGCGGCAGAGCCGTGGGAGGAGCAGAGACTCTTTGAGCTGTTCCGGCGGGCGCAGCCGTATCGGGATTTGCTGTGGGAAGAGTTTGAAGAGGCGCTATGCCTGCTGACCGATGGGATCGAGTCGAGTAGGGGGCGGTATGGCGCTTATCTGCTGCGTGACCGGGTAAATGGACGCATCCAGGCGCGGCGTGGAGCGAGACTCGCAGCGGTGACGAATGGCGGGACGATTCCCGAGACGTCATTGTTCCTGGTCGTGGTGCAGCCTGAGGGCGTGCAGATTGCGACGCTGGACGAGGATTTTGCCGTAGAGTCCATGCCGGGCGACATCATTCTGCTGGGCAATACGAGCTGGCGCATTCAACGAGTCGAAGCGAAGAGCGGGCGGGTTCTGGTAGAGGATGCGCATGGACAGCCGCCGTCGGTGCCGTTCTGGACGGGCGAGGCTCCGCAGCGGACAGAGGAATTGTCGAAGTTCGTTTCTGAACTTCGTCTGGAAATAGATGGGCGCACGAAGGATGTTCTGCCGGGATATATCAGCCAGACCAATCCGGAGGTTGCCGAGACGGTGGCGTGGCTGAAGCAGGAGTGCGCCGTCGACGATGCGGCGGCCGAACAGATGATTGGCTACATCGTCGCAGGCAGGGCGGTGCTGGGGACTGTACCATCTGTAACAACGATCGTTGCGGAACGATTCTTCGATGAGGGCGGCGGGATGCAGCTGATTCTGCATGCGCCGTTCGGCGGACGGGTGAACAAGGCCTGGGGACTGGCACTGCGCAAGCGCTTCTGCAGGGGTTTCAACTTTGAGCTACAGGCTGCGGCTACGGATAACGGGCTGAATATTTCGCTGGCGGAGCAGCACAGTTTCCCGCTGAGCGATGTCTTCCAGTTCCTGACGACGCATACGGTGACGGAGCTGCTGGAGCAGGCATCGCTGGCTTCTCCAATCTTCAAGTCTCGCTGGCGGTGGGACGCAAATCGCAGTTTGCAACTGTTACGGTTTCAAAAAGGCAAGAAAGTTGCGCCACAGATTCAGCGAACGCGATCGGACGATCTGTTGGCCAGCGTCTTCCCACAGGTGGCGGCCTGCCAAGAGAATATCGAGGGCGACATTCAGATTCCGGACCATCCTCTCGTGCGCGAAGTGATGAAGGATGTGCTTGGCGAAGCAATGGATTTGGAGGGACTGAAAGAGGTACTTGCCGCGATGGATGACGGGTGCATCCGCTGCGTGGCGGTAGATACGACGACGCCGTCGGTGTTCGCGCACGAACTGCTGAATGCGAATCCCTATGCGTATCTGGATGACGCTCCGCTTGAGGAGCGGCGAGCGCGTGCGGTTGCGATGCGAGGCATGGTTCCGGACAAGGAACTGGGCGAGGTCGGGCGGCTGTCGCCGGCGGCCATTGCCGAGATTCGCGAGCAGATATGGCCGGACTTACGCGATGAGCATGAGTTTCATGACCTGCTGTGCTCGCTGGTGATTGTTCCGGCGGACATTGCTGCTGATCCTCGAACCGCGCAGTGGGGAGAGTGGTATGCGCGGCTGGAGCAGCAGGGCCGGGTGACGTCCACGTCGGTTGGAGCGCGCGGATATTTCGCGGCTGCGGAGTGTGTCGAGGATATGCGTCTCTTGTCGCCTGAGGTGTGCTTCAGCGGCGGAGTCTCGCTGATTCCAGCGAATCATTCGAGCGCCGAAGATGTTTTACGCAAAGCAGTGCAGGGATGGATGGCGCTGCTGGGTCCGGTGACGTCGCGTAGCCTGGGCGAGCGGCTGGGCATCCCGCCGGACGAGATATGGAAGCAAATGCTCCGGCTGGAGATGACCGGCACGATTCTGCGTGGGTACTTCGAGGCCGCACCGCGCGTCGCTCCCGTTGCTGATGAGGATGTGGAGTGGTGCGAGCGGCGTTTGCTGCAGCGTATTCACAAGCGCACATTGCACGCGTTGAGAAAGCAGGTTGAGCCCGTGACTCCGGCAGTCTACATGCGGTTCCTGCTCGACTGGCAGCATCTGGGCGCGCAGCGGCAGCTTACCGGCGAGCAGGGATTGCTGGAGGCGATCCGCGGGCTGGAGAGTTTTGAGGCCCCGGCGGTCGAGTGGGAGCGGTCAATTTTCCCCCAGAGAGTATCGAATTACGACCCGCGCTGGCTGGATGCGCTGACGCTGACTGGCGTGGTGGGGTGGGGGAGGATTTCGCCGCATCCGGCGTTCGCGTCGATTGAGAGCGGCGGCCCGAAGCGGATTATTCCGACGGGGATGGCCCCGATCACGTTCTTTCTGCGTGAAGAGGCGCTGTGGATGGATTTGTGCCTGTCGCAGCGACAAATTGCGGAGCCGATTTTGACGGCGTGCTTCAGTGAGGTGGCGAACCGGCTGCGGTCGCGCCTGAGCGAGCGGGGAGCGATGTTTCCGGGAGATATTGCACGGGCGTTAGGGGCTCCTGGTGAGGAGGTCAGGCGCGCGCTGTGGGAGCTGGTTGCGGCGGGAATGGCGACGGCCGACGGATTCGACAGCCTGCGAGTGCTGGTCGATCCGCGACGGAAGCAGATGTTTGCGACGCCAACACGGGTGCGGCCTGCGGATCAAACACGCAATGCGGCTGGACGGTGGAGCATGCTGTGCGCGGCGAGCCCGATGCAGGAAACCGCCGGCGAGGCTGCGGCGCGGCGCGAAGCGCAGGTGGAATCGGCCTGCAGGGTGCTGCTGCGGCGGTATGGCGTGGTCTTCTACGATCTGATGGAGCGGGAGTCTGCCATGCCACGATGGAGGGAGCTGCTGGGGATGTTCCGGCGGCTGGAGGCGCGCGGCACGGTGCGCGGAGGAAGGTTTGTGTCGGGATTTGGCGGTGAGCAGTTTGCGCTACCGGAGGCGCTCGAGTCTCTGCGCGAGGTTCGGAACAAGAAAGCAGAGTTGATGCCGGTGACGTATGCCGCTGCCGATCCGATGAACCTGATGGGGATTGTGATTCCGGGAGAGCGGGAGTCGAGTGTGCCGGGGAAGACAGTGACGTATCCGGTTCCGGCGGCGATAGAAGACTCGGCCGAGTCCCGGGAAGCTCCTGTGGTGACCGATCTGTTCGCGTTCGGAGCGACGGCAGTTGAGGGCGGTGCGCTTGCCTGAGGACGCCCCGTCATTGGTCGAGGGTGAGGATTACTACATGGACGGTCCTTACCTGGTATTTACCGAGGCGTACCACCGGAAGCGCGGGTACTGCTGCAAGTCAGGTTGTCGGCACTGTCCGTGGAAGGAACTCAAGCCGGGTGAAGGCGGGGAAGCGATGTCCCAGAATCCGGATCATTCGACAGGCTCAGGGTAGCTGTTTGACATCCCTGATGCGGGCAGGTGTCGGCGTTCTTCAATGACGGCCAGATCCCGTGGCTGAAGGCGCAGCTCCGGCCTTCTCTTCTGCGTCATACTCCTAAGACAAATATGGAAATCTACTCTGAGCAAAAAGAGTGCAGGGCGATCGGTCCCGGCTGGATTAGATTGTAGGCGGATGGTCCCGCTGATTTCAGGAGAGAAATGAAAAATATAACAAACCTACTTCTGCTGGTGATTGCGGTGGCACTGGTGGCGATTGCAATTGAGCCCTATATCAAGCCGCGGCCCGCGCAGGCACAGGTCATGGCGGACTATCCGCTGTACTTCGAGCCGGGGGTGTATCTTCTACGCGCTCCGGATGGCACCAGCCAGATTTACGGGAAGGTAGTTGTCGATCTGCGGTCAGGGAGGATATTTGGATTTCCTACGTATGGGCAGCAGCCATACCCGGTCGACATAACGACTACCAAACCAATAACGTCGAAGCCGATTGTGCTGGGCAGGTTTGCGGTCGAAGACACTGACCGATAGGTCAGCTCGAGGGCGTGAGGCCCAGAGCCATCAGATATCCGTCGTTGCGGGTGCAGTTCTCGAAGCGGATGTTCTGGAGCAGGTCGTCGAAGGCGGCGCGGATGTGATCCATGGGAGGGCGGCGGGCGATCTGCTTTTCGGCGTCGCCGGTGCCGCCGCGAGTCTGAGCGAAGGCCACGATCTCTTCCCAATAGCGGGGCCGCTTGAAGGTGACGGGGGCGGATGCGGCTTCCATCTTCGTGTACGGCCAAAAGCACCAGCCGATGTTGTTCTTCTCGAGAAGCTGGCGGAACTGGTTGACCCAGGCGTCGTTGTTTTCGCCGGATTCGCCCAGCCAGATGGGGACGTGGCAGCGGTCGCGGAAGTCGAGATAAGGCTGGATGGCAGGCTGCTCGGGCGGCATCCAGTACTTGTGGAAGGTGTACATGACGTTCGAGTCGAAGGGCGGCCCGAAGACGCTGAAGTTGGTGTCCCACTGAGCTCCGCCGAGGATGACGACGTGGTGGGTGTCGACCTCGCGGATGCCGGCAACGATGCGGCGGTAGAGGGGTTCGAGGCGGGAGTTGTAGATCTGTATCGCAGGGAAGGGCGGGATTGGTTCATTGAGCAGGTCGTAGCCGAGGACAGTGCTCGAATCGCGATAATGCTCGGCGATGCGCTTCCAGGTGTCGATGGTTTCCTGCTGGCATTCGGGGCTTTCGAAGAGCCAGGGGTATCCCCAGCTATTGTCGATGTTCGTACCGGTCTGGCCGCCGGGTGCGGCGTGCATGTCGATGATGATGTAGAGCCCGGCGTCCTGCGCCCAACCGATCACTCGGTCGAGAAGAGCGAAGCCTTCATTGTTGCCGGGAGTGAAGAATCGGTGGTCGATGGGGATGCGGATGGAGTTGTATCCGGCGCGGGCCAGGAACTCGATGTCGGCCCGGGTGACGTAAAGGTCACGGTATTCATGCCAGAATTTGGCGGCGTCGGCTGGGCCGATCAGCTCGTTGATCAGAGCCTCGATTTCCCGCCCGGACTGCGGGCCTTTTTCGAGACGGAACATGTAGCCTTCAGGAACCATCCAGTTGCCAAGGCTGGTGCCGCGGAGGTTCAGCGGGTGGCCTTCGCCGTCGACGAGGCGCGGGCCGTCGGTGTGTATGAAGCTGTGGGTGGCTGCGCGGCTGGATAGCGACAGAAGCGTGAAGGCGAGAACCAGGAGCAGCTGTTGAGCCTGGGAGCGGGAGGGCTTGCAAAGCTTCAAAGTGGAAACCTCGGGAGCACTTTACAAGCTTTTCTGTGATGGTGAAACAGGGCGGTGCGGTCGGGACCGGATGGTGTTAGCTAGGATCGCATTATGGAAGCGCTCGCGGCGGCGGTGCTGGTGCTGCATCTAGTCTGGATTTTATGGGCGATTGCGGGAGCGCTGTGGACGCGGGGTCGTCCCTGGCTGACGGTCTTCCATGTGTTGTCGCTGATCTGGGGAATTATTGTCGAGGTTGGTCCGTGGCCATGCCCGCTGACGCTGGCGGAGCAGTGGCTGGAGGCCAGAGCAGGGATGCACACGTGGGCGGCGGGCGGTTTTCTGGTGCACTATCTTGAGGCGGCGATTTATCCGGACCTGCCGGCGTGGCTGGTCACTGGATTCGGTGTGGCGGTCTGCGCCTTCAACCTGGGAATTTATGCTCGGCGCCTCTGGCAGGCGCGACGACACGGCTCCCTATAGCGGATGCCAGTGGTGGACTTCAGCGAGGAGCTGAGTTTAGTTGCCGTGGTCGAGTTGAAAGGGCTTGTTGTACGGCTCGACGGGATAGCCCTTTGCTTTCCAAGCTTCCAAGCCACCCTTGAGAAACTTGACTCGAAGGAACTTCAAGGCGAGAGCCCGATTCAGGATACTCCGGGCGGTCTCATCACTGGGGCACGTACAGTAAACGACCGAATCCTTCTCTTTGGGGATCAGAGACGGATTCTCAATCACTTCTTTTGGTGCGAGGCGAGTCGCGCCGGGAATGATCTCCGACTCGGCCAGCAGGTCGAGCGGCTGACGAACATCAAAAATAAGGACATCCGGATGTGAAGTCAGCAGGGTATGAAGCGCTTCGGGCGTGATGCTGTGTTCTTCCAGTTCACGCCGGTTTTTTCTGCTTTTGATCCAGAAGCCGATCAACAGCAGAGTGGCAATCACAGCGGCAACAAGTGCAGCCATTTTGCATTCTCCTCGACAGCCCACCGTACAGGATTCGCAAGAGGGCTGACGGGATTCATGGCAATGGGATGAGCGGGGCGGCATTCAGCTCAGAAGTTTGAATTTCTATGTCAACTAGGCTTGACATGGTTCGGGATGGGTGTCAAGCTTGCTTGACTACAAAGGAGGCCCAAGTGTCACTCAGCAACAAGAGCCAGACCGCACTGCAGCGGCGAACCATTCAGCGCCTTGGAGGCGCCTTGATCCTTACCGTGCTGACCAATTTCTCCACCCCCAGCGTGCCCAACCCGCTTGTCGATCTGTTTCCGGGCCTCTCGCAATTCAGGCTTCACGATGGGCATCCCTCGACTCTCGTCGTGGGGCTGGTTTCGGCTTTCTCGGTGTTTCCGGTGCTCTCGCGGTCTGGGTGATATACCGCTATCTAAAGGCTGAGCCGGATGAGTTCATTCGTGCGCTCGTCATTCGCTCTCTGCTCTGGGGTTTTGCGGTGACGATGACGGGCAATGCGCTTGCCGGTGTCTATATGAACTTTTATTCCAGACCCTTCCCGCTCACTGTATTGAACGCGGATCTGTTTTTTATTTCGACCGGACTTGCCTTTCGCCTTCTGCAACGGGGTTACCGGTGAAAAACTCTTTGCGGGTGCTCCGAGCCGAAAGGAAGTGGAGCCAGGCCGACCTTGCAGAGAAGCTCGGAGTATCCCGTCAGTCGGTCAACGCTATCGAGACAGGGAAGTTTGATCCCAGTCTGCCCCTTGCGTTTAAGCTATCCAGACTTTTTGAGCTTCCCATTGAATCCATTTTCTCCGAGTAAGGCATCTCGGCCAGTTCACGTGGAAGGTCCCGCAAATTGCAAAGGGTTTGACAGGTCCTAACGTCCGGAACCGGGAGATGACGCCGGCGGAGGCGTGTTTGGAGCAGGTGTCGCCGGAGTGGAGGTCGGAGCCGCAGGCTGCGCGGGCTCGCGGATCAGCACGGCGGTGCGTGGGAAGGTGAAGCTGCCTCCTGCATCGTCGATGACGTTGACCTGGCAGGTATACAGGCCGGGCTTGAGTCCGGCGAGAGGCACGTCGAACTGGAAGGCGACGGCATCGCGGGCAGGCACGTTGAGGGAGTTGGCCTCGACCAGCGGAGTTTCGAAGGCCTTGGTGGTGCCGTTGAGGAACTCAATACTGGTGAGGACGCGGACAGGAGAGTTCTGGCCTTTTGGCGCAGGTTTGGCATCTTTGCCAGCGTCTGCACTACCAGTGGCAGCGGCGTGCGAGGGTGCGTAGACCTCATAGAGGAAATAGAGATGCTGGTCCTGGCGGAAGACGTGGGGCAGATTGGGCACGAGCTGCTCGCCGTCGCGGATGAGCGGGTTGTCAGTATGCTTGGCAGCCGGGACGCGTTGGCTGGCGAGAACGACGGAGCTCATCTTGAGCGGAACTTTGCGCTGATCGGGGACGTTGATGTCGGTCTCGAAGGAGCCCATGCGGCCGGTTTCGTTCTCGCGCACAACGAATTTCAGATGGAACTTGCCAATGGGGAGGGTGAAGCCGGTTGAATACTGCACGTTCTTCTGGCGAACCTGTTGGGCCTGGTCGATGGCGAGCTTGACGGTTTCGCGGGCCTGCCCGATGACGTGACCGGCAGGGTCTTTGACTTCTCCGATGATGTCCAGGGTGGCTTTGTCCTTGTCGCCGCCCTTGATAAAGGGGATCTGCGAGCCGGGCACGACGATAGAGACAGGCACGAAGTAGTGCGTGTCGTCGGTACGGAAATAGAGCGTCTCCATGTAGACGGCGACATCGGTGGCGGGCAGATCGCTGGCTAACTGCTCGTCAAGCTGACGCTCGCGGTCTTCGCGGTTGGAGTGCTGGTAGTCGGCGGGAGCGTAGTAGCCGGGACGGTATTCGAGCTTCACGTCGGGACGGTTGATCTTGACGGTCAGCTTGCGGTAGCGGCCGTCGCGGCGCACGTCGCTGGAGCGGAAGCCGAGGACGTAATACGCCGAGGTGTCACGCTGCAGGCGGTCGAAGGCTGAAGAAAAATCATTGCTATCGAAGAAGGCCTTGCCGCCGGTGTCAGAGGAGAGCGTTGCCATGACTTCTTGGGTGTTGAAGTTGGCGTCGAGATTGTTCTGCAGGGCCGCGCCGTTGTAGCCGCTGGTTCCGCGCAAGCTGCCGGTCGAGGCGTCGCCGAGCGGGGAGATGGCCTGCAGCCCGCGGGTGTCGACGCTATAGATGGAAAGGTTGGCGCGTACGGCGGAGTTGATGGCCGAGCGCAGCGAAGCCTGGTTCTCGATGCCGTCGCGCTGGATTCCGCCGGAGAAGTAGAGCATCGACTTCTTCTGGTTGATGTAGGCGAGCGACTTGGAGATTGAGGCGATGGCGAAGAGCTCGCGGTCGGTGTTGAGGTCGTTGTATTCGCTCTCGTCGGCAGTGAAGGATGTGGTGTCCTCGACCTGATTGGTGGTGCTGGTGGCTCCGGCCTGGAAGCCCGAGCTCTGATCGCCGGAATAGGAATTAACGGCGTTGAGCAGAAGCTGTTTGTTCTGGGTGAATTCCTGATCCAGCGAAAGGGATGTGTCGAGGGAGACTACGGCGACGAGATCAGCGGCCTGCATCTGGCGGTTAATGTAGTTGCGGGCGGCGTCCTGCGAGCGCTCGATGTCCTCGGGCTGCATGGAGGTGAGATCGAAGAAGAGCACGATGAGACGGTGATTGCGCAGCTCTTCGGGGCGGGCCACCCCGGTCTTGGCGTTGAAGATGCTTTGGCCGGCCTGTCCGCTGATGGTGGCTTCGTTGAGCGGGGCGGCCTGATCGACGCTCTCAAAGTCGAAGCTGGATATCTGCTGCGGCTTACCGTTTTCGAGGATGGTGAAGTCTTTGGCGGTGAGTCCGCGGACAACTTCGCCTGTCTTCTTGTCGCGGACGACGATGTTGGTGAGGACGAGATCGCTGTTGACCTTGAGCGTAAAGGATGACTGGCTTTGTCCCTGGCTGGAGGACTGGTCGGGCGACTGCTGGGCGTTCGCGCCGATGATTACGGCGAGCCCGAGGGCGGCTGCGAGGCTGAGAGCCTGGAGACGATGGGTCATGTTCGGGTCTCCTTAAAAGCGAAAGCGGGCCAGGAAGGTGAACTGGCGCATGGCGGCAGTGGAGGTGACCTCGCCGTAAGTCTGCGAGCCCAGCGTGGTGTCGACCCCGGAGTATTGGACAGTGTTGAAGACGTTGTCGACGGTGGCGCGGACTTCCAAGGTGCGCATTTCAGAGAAGCGCTGGGTTTTCGAGAATGACATGTTCACGGTAACAGTGCCGGGGCCGGGGATGGAAAAGCGTGAAGCAGAGCCGTAGCCGTTGTCGGGCGGGTTTTCGAAGGCGGCCTTATTGAACCAGTTGTCGACCGTGCCACCGCCCGTCGTCAGCGAGACGCCGGGGAGTCGATTGGGGCGAAGCGAGCCGGCGCTGCCGCGGGCAACATCGGCGACGGCGGCTTCGTAGTGCGGGGTGAGTGGTGTGCCGCTGGCGAAGTCGAAGGTGCCGGAGACGGAGAGTCCACCGACAGCGTGAGACCAGAAATTGCCGGTGCTGAGGTAATGGCCGTCAGGGCCGAAGGGCAATTCGTAGACAAAGTCGCCTTTAACCTGGTTGCGGATATCGAAGCTGGAGTTGGATTCCTCGGCGAGCAGGTCCTGCCAGTTCTGAGCGACTCCGGCGGAGGAGCCTCCATTGCCGCCGATGGAACTGGCGTTGTCGATGGAGTGCGAATAAGTGTAGGTGGCTCCGAGAGCGATGCCGTTCTGCATGCGCTTGCGGAGGCGCACAGCAAGGGCGTTGAAAATGGAGAAGGCGACCGAGTCTTCGTAGTCGTACAGTACGTTCGGCACAGTGGTTCCGAAGCGCCCCGGCGCGTCGACAATGTCGAGACGCGTACCCTTGGAGCCGTTGTAGCCGACGTTGAGGACAATACCGAGCGGGAGGGTCCGCTGGATGTCGAGGTTCCAGACCTGCACGTAAGGCAAGCGGTAGTTCTTGTTCACCGAGTAATTGCCTTCAGCCTGCGACGTGGGGGTGAAGCCGTCAGCAAGGGTGAAGGTCGGCGCGCCGGTCGTGGGGTTGCTGTTGGTCTGCACGTTGGCCCAGGGAGGCTGAAAGGCGAAGTCCTGCACGAACTTTACGTACTGGCCGTTGGCGAAGTTGATGCCGTAGCCGGCGCGGACGACGGTGTCCTTGACCGCGCGCCATGCGATGCCGATGCGCGGGGAGAAGTCGGTCTTCTCAGGCACGACAAGGGTGCGCGGGAAGAAGCCGGAATAGGGCCCATAGGTGTTGGGCAGAACGGTTGTGGCCTGGGTGAAATCGTCGCCGGTGTCGAGGGTGGCGAGGTGATCATACTTCTCGGAGTACGGGGAGAAGTATTCGTAGCGCAGGCCGGCGTTGATGGTCAGGTCGGAGCGGGCGCGCCAGTCGTCCTGGGCGTAGGCGTCGATCGCGTTGGCGCGCAGGTAAGACTTCTGGTAGGGCGCCTGAAGGCTGGTCTGCTGAGGCAGGCCGAGGAGCATGTCGGCGAGCGAGGAGCCGGAAGTGGAGAAACCATTTGGAGTGCTGGGGCTGGTGCCGGGCGCCTGCGTGTAAAGGCCGGTGAAGATGTAGGTTCCGGTTGAGTTGGTGAGGCCGACCAGGTCGAGGTGTACGCGGCGCAGGTCGCCTCCGAAACGCATGTTGTTCTTCTTGTGAATCCAGGAGAGCGATTCGGAGAGCGAGATGGTCTGGTTGATCTGAAATGCGGGTTGCTGCTCGCTGAGGCTGGTGAACTGGTTGAGGGTGACGTTGGGCAGGCCGAAGAGTTGCGGATTGGTGGGGAGCCCGTTCAGGCCGATCTGGCTGGCAACATCGGTCGTATTGGTGAAGTAGTTGGTAGTTTCGGCGTTGGTGCGGTTCCAGCTCAGGTTGAGGATGTTGGCCAGATGGCCCTTGCTGATGGAGTAGCCGGCCTGCAACGAGTACTGGGTGCTCTGATGTTTGCCGCCGAGGTCGGGGAAGAGGTTGAGGTTGTCGGAGGCCGAGTGGCTGTAGTTGAAGTTGAGGTTGATGTTCTGATGGAGGCCCGGGCTGCTGCCCTGCCCAAGGCGCTGGCGGATGAAGTTGCCCAGGGCGGCGTTGTTTCCGCCGGCTCCGAAGTTGTGGATGAGCCGGGCACCGAGAGTGGTGGTGTTGGTCTGGGCCGAACTCAGGAGGTGGTAGTTCTGCGTGGTTCCGGGCAGGTTTGGCGCCGGCACATACTTGAGCAGGGCAGTGGCCTGCGGCGAGATGCACTGCACGGGGATGGTGTTGTTGGGGAAGGGCTTCCCGGCATTGGGGTCTCCGGGATAGCAGCCGGGATCGAAGATGGTGATGGGCAGGCCGCCGGGGGTGGTCAGGCCCTGGAAGTCGCCGGTCCGCTCGGCGGCAAGAGGGACGGTTCCGTACTGATCGAAGGGCGAGGAGGATCGCTGGCCGGACAGGGTGAAGAAAAGGAAATCCCTCCTGTCGTTGGTGAGGATGTGCGGAATGTAGGGTGCGCCGATGAAGGTCAACCCGAAGCGATTGGAGGCGTAGCTGGGCTGGCTTACTGGCTGGCCGCGCAGGGCAAAGGGTAAGGCGTTCAAGGCGGAGTTGCCGCCGTTCCAGAAGAATGCGCCGTGGGGCTGATTGGGATTGAAGTTGCGGAAGTTGCCGCGGCCGCCAAAGCCGCGAGCTCCGCCGCCGCGTCCACCAAAGCCGCCTCCACCGCCGAAGCCTCCTCCGCCCGGGCCGAATCCACCGGCCCCACCTCCGCCGGGACCGCCAGGGCCACCAGGACCCCCCGCGTTGCCGGCCACGGTTGCGTCGCCTTCACCAGGAGGCGGTGGCCCATCGCCGAAGTTGATGCCGGCGAAGGGATTGGTCGAACCGTTCTGGCCGGCGACGGCCACGGATTCGGTGGAGACATCAGGGTTTGAGGCGAGCGAGGGGAGGGCTGCGGACGAGGCGGTTGAGCCTCCGGCGGCTTCGATCAGTCCGCTGGCTGCGTCGGCGAGGGAGAGGCTCTGGGTGCCGCGGCCGGAGTACTGGCGAGTTGCGGCGGCGGCGGTCTGCTGCTGTTCTTCCTGAGCCGTACGCGAGGCCAGGGTGAGGGTAAAGTCGACCTTCTGGTCGTGCGATGCCGCGTTGAGCAGTGCTTCCTGTGTAGTAGGCGCGAAGCCGGCAAGTTCGGTCCGCAGCACATAGCGGCCATTCGAGGGGATGGTCATGCTGTAGCCGCCGCGCGAGTCGGTGGCAGTCGAATACTTGCGGCCGGTGAGAGTGTTGGTGGCGGTGATGCTAACGCCGGGAAGAGGGGTGGGTCCCGACTTGACCGAGCCATGGATGGCGCCGCCGGTTTGCGGGGCCGTTCCGGGCTGCGCTGCCGTTCCGGGCTGGGACGGTGCGGCGGGCGGTGTCGGTGATGTGGGGGCGGGCGAGGCGAGCTGTTGGGCGCCGAGATAGCCCGTCGCGGCCAGTTGCGACACGGAGAGCAGAAGCGAGATCGTGATGCGGTGAAGCGACATAGAGTGAGCAGGCTACTGGTTTGGTGGAGCAGGTGAAGGACTGGGCTGGACGCGGCTTCCTCCACCACTTCCGAAGCCGCCGGGGCCACCCCTTTCGCCGGGACCACCAACACCTAATACGGTGGCGAGGAAGTTTCCGTTCTGAACAGAGCCGCGGGCGGTAACGTTGTCGCCAATCTTGATGTCAGCCAGCGTGATGCTGTCGCGGCGCTTCCGGAAGGAGGTGTTTTCGTCGACGACGATGATCTGGACGACATTATCGGGGCGCTTGATGGTGATTTTGGTCTCGTCGATGGATTGAATGGCGCCGGCGGTCCAGGTCTTGCCGAAGTCAGCCCGGGCCTTCTCGTACTGTTCCTTGTCGATGAGCATGACGAACATCGCTCCCAGGGTCTTGGCTTTCTCGTCCTTGTCGCCGGCGGCTCCGATCATGTCGCCAACATGGATGTCAGAATTTTTGATCTGATCACGCTGTTTGCGGAAGCGCGTGTTGGGTCCGGTCTCAACCTTGTAGACGTCTCCGGTCTCGGTCTTGACGGTAATGTTGTCGCCGGTGATGGCTGTGACGGTGCCGCGGATACTGTGCTCGGTGATAGCTCCTCCCATGCCCTGCATCTGGCCGGGCGGTGGTGCGGTCGAGGACGCATCCTGTCCGCGAGCTCCTGGTAGAAATGCAGAGAGGGCGAACAACAGGACCGAAGCGCGCAATGGGAACTTCATGACCAGACAAGTATCTCTCAATTAGACTGGCGCGAGCCCGAGCCGGGGTAGGCGCGAGCGCTGGATTTGCAGGATAGACGAGGAAAAACCATCCGAAGTCGCAGGCGGATGAACGCTTCAGGGGTGGGGAAAGGCGAAAACTGGAACTTCTTCGGTGTCCCGCTCATCTACTTTTAGTCTCTGGGGTGTTAGTCTCACGGGCAACACTGGGCGGTGGCGGCTCTCTAAGCGTAGAGGGGGATTGCGGTCAATGAATGCTCTGAGGGGAAATACTCTCAAGGGAAGCACTTTAACGGGACCGGAGATTGAAGCCGGGGCGGAACTCGCAGGACAGTTTTGTAGGGTGCGGCAGCAGACGGAGACGCTCTGTGAGCCGCTAACCCCGGAAGACATGATGGTGCAGTCGTGTCCCGAGGCCAGCCCCGCCAAATGGCACCTTGCGCACACGACGTGGTTCTTCGAGACCTTCCTGCTATCGGAATTCCTGTCCGGCTACCGTCCGTTTCATCCCGACTTCATCTGGCTCTTCAACAGCTACTACAACACGGTCTCCGATCAGCCATTGAAGAAGCTTCGCGGCTCGTTCTCGCGGCCGTCGCTCGAGGAAATTCTCGGTTACCGCCGCCATGTGGAAGAGGCGATGACGAGGCTCATCGAAAGTGGCGTTACGGAAGACGTCCGGCGGCGCATCGTGCTGGGCCTGCACCACGAGCAGCAGCACCAGGAGCTGCTGGCTTATGACGTCAAGAACGCATTCTGGTCGAACCCGCTACATCCGGCGTACAGAGCCGGGGAACTGCCGGGGTCGACTGCCGGCGTGGTGAACTGGGTGGGTCATGACGGCGGCCTGGTCGAGATCGGATATGGCGGCGAGGAATTCTGCTTCGACAATGAGCTGCCGCGGCACAAGGTCTTCCTTGAGCCGTTTGAGCTGGGGTCGCGGCTGGTCACCTGCGGGGAATATCTGCAATTCATGCGCGGCGGAGGCTATGAGCGCGCCGATCTTTGGCTCTCGGAGGGATGGGACACGGTCAAGGCTCAGGGGTGGAAGGCTCCGCTCTATTGGTTTGAAGACGACGACGAATGGCGGGTGTTTACACTGCGCGGTCCGGCGAGCCTAGAGGCACTAATGGATACGCCGGTGTGCCATGTGAGCTATTTCGAGGCAGACGCCTTTGCGCGTTGGTGGGGCAATCGGCTGCCGACGGAGGCGGAGTGGGAGGTTGCTGCTGCGGCGCTGCCGGTTGAGGGCAATCTGATGGAGTCAGGGGCACTGCATCCGCTGGGAGCAGGGCCGCAGAGCGGGTTGGGGCAGATGTTCGGCGATGTGTGGGAGTGGACGGCGAGCGCCTACCTGGGCTATCCGGGATTTTCTGCGTTGCCGGGCGCCCTGGGCGAATACAACGGCAAATTCATGTGCAATCAGATGGTGCTGCGCGGAGGCTCGGCGGTCACGCCTGCATCTCATATTCGGAGCACGTATCGAAATTTCTTCTCCCCGGCGACGCGCTGGCAGTTTTGCGGCATACGTCTGGCGAACCGTTAACGCTGTCGAACTGTTTCAGGAGCACCCGGGTTCCCCTATGCACAGTCTCTCTTCTATCCCTGCGCTTTCAGAGGCGGCGCAAACTCCGGTAGGCGCGGAAGCCTTTATTGGACTGACGGCACGGCCGAAGACGCTCTCACCATGGCTTTTTTACGACGAAGAAGGATCGAGGCTCTTCGAGGCGATCACCGAATTGCCGGAGTATTACCTGACGCGCACCGAGCGCGGGATATTCGCCAGGCATGCGGATGAGATTATCGCGGCGGCCGCCGACGATGGGGCCGCTGGACCCCTGACGATGATTGAACTGGGAGCGGGGACGGCGGTCAAAACGAGCCTGCTGCTCGAGGCCGTAGCTCGCAGACAGGGGAAAGTCGATTTTCTGGCAATCGACGTCTCGGAAAGTCCTCTGACTGCAGCGAAGGAGCGGATTGAGATAGAAATTCCCGGTGTGACGGTGACTCCCAGAGTAGCCGATTACACGACGGGCGTCGCGGATCTTCCGGCAAACGGTAAGCGGAGGATGGTGCTTTACATCGGTTCGAGTATCGGCAACTTCGAGCCTGCCCACGCGCTGAAGTTGTTGCGCGATGTGCGTCGGCGGCTGGATCCGGGGGATAAGCTGCTGCTGGGTGTGGATCATGTGAAGGAGCGATCAGTGCTGGTGCGCGCCTATGACGACGAGGCCGAAGTGACGGCAGCCTTCAACAAGAATGTCCTGACGCGGATCAACCGCGAACTGGGCGGCGACTTCAATCCCAGGCTGTTTCGCCACCGGGCACGCTGGAATCACGAGCACGCGCGGATTGAGATGCATCTGGAGAGCCTGATTGTCCAGCAGGTGAGGATCGAAGCGCTGGAACTGGACGTGAGATTTGCGCGCGGAGAGACGATTCACACCGAGAACAGTTACAAATTCACCAGGAAGGCTGTTGTGTCCATGCTGGAGCAGGCGGGATTCGGCCTTACACAATGCTGGTCGGATGAGCGAGAGTGGTTCGGGGTTTATCTGGCGACGGCGATGTAAAGGCAGCCATCAGCCATTAGGGGTTAGCCATTAGCATGGCGGCGGGCGTGGGTGCCTGATGCCTAATGGCCGGTCCTGACGTAGTCGCCGTTTTTGCCGCCGGTTTTGCGCTCGAGTCGAATTTCGCGGATGGTGATGCTCTTGTCGAGCGCCTTGCACATGTCATAGATGGTAAGAGCGGCGATGGATGCAGCAGTCAGTGCTTCCATCTCGACGCCAGTGCCTGCGGTGGTGGCTGCGGTGGCGCGAATCTCGATGCCTTCGTCCACGATTCCGGTCTGAACATCGACAAAAGTCAGTGGGAGCGGGTGGCACATGGGAATGAGGTCAGCGGTGCGCTTGGCGGCCTGGATTCCGGCGATGCGTGCCACTTCGAGCGGATTGCCTTTGGGGTTCTGCGGCAGGGTCTTGAGGACTTCGCCAAAGAGTGCGACGAAGGCGTAAGCATGCGCTTCGCGGCGGGTCGCCGGTTTGTCGCTGACGTCGACCATGCGCGCCTGGCCTTCGTTGTTGTAGTGGGAAAGCTTGCTCATAAAAGCAGGGTACAGGGAACAAGGATCAGCCGTCAGTCCGAGTATTCACAGGAGAAGGATGCGAACCGCACTGCCATGGGCTAGATCACCGGTGTCTTCTGGAACAACGAGAAAGCAATTGGTGCGCGCTGCGGCGGTCTGATCGCCAGAGCCCTGCCAGGGGATGGGGTGCACTGCGGCATGGCCCGCGTCGCTTTCAAGGTGTGCCGGGAGAAAGCGGGTGAGGCCGCGCTTTCCGCTGAGGTCGGTTGCCAGGCTGGCCTGAGCGAATCGGGGCCCAATCTCAACGCCGGGCTGACCGGAGAGCGCGGAGAGAAGCGGCGCGGCAAAGAGCGCAAACGTGACCAGTGTGGAGACGGGATTGCCGGGAAGTCCGAAGAAGTAGCGATGCCCCTGAGTCGATGCCGCGGGCAGTCGCCCGAAGACTGCGGGACGGCCAGGCTGGATGCGGACACCGGTGAAGAAGGACTCGGCGCGCAGGTTTAGCAGCGCCTGCTCGACGAAATCGTATTTGCCCATGGAGACTCCTCCGGAGAGGATCAGCAAATCGGAATCGAGGGCCTGTTCAATGGCATCTTCAATTGCGGCCAGATTGTCGCGGACGATGGGGAAGAGCACGGGTTGTCCGCCGTGAACGAGGATCTGGGCGGCGAGTGAGTAACTGTTCGAGTTACGAATCTGGTGGGTCAGCGGCGCGGAGTCGATCGTAACCAGTTCGTCTCCGGTGGCCAGAATGGCGACGCGGCGACGGGAGTAGACCGTCAGATTGGCGTATCCGCATGCGGCGGCTGCGGCGATGTGCTGGGGGGCGATGCGTGTGCCGGCGGGAATTAGCGTGGCTCCGGAACGTGCCTCTGAGCCGGCGGGCACGATGTTTTCGCCCACGGCCAGTTGCCGGTCCGTCCGGATGTGAGACCCGTCAGTTGTCGCGTGCTCAACCATGAGGACGCAGTCGGCTCCCGCGGGGACAGGTGCGCCGGTCATGATTTCGATGGCCTGGCTGGCTTCGAGAGCAGGACCGGTCCAGACTTCTCCCGCGCGGAGCTGGCCGACTACGAGGACGGGCGACGCGAGATCCTCGGCGCGGCAAGCGAAACCATCGCGTGTAGAACGCGGAAAGGGCGGCTGGTCGCGGTCGGCAATGACGGGCGCGGCAAGCGTGCGGCCGAGGCTGCCCAGGAGGTCTACGGATTCGGTGCGGCGAGTCTTCGCGCTGAGTGAGGCTGCGTGTTGGCGGATGGTGCGCGCAGCGTCCGGGTAGCTCAGGACGATTGAGGGCGATGAGGCTTCCACAGGCTGGATTGTAGCGAAATGGAAAAGGCGTCGCCCGAGGACGACGCCTTTGAGGTTCAGGGTTTAGCTAGGACTTCTTTCCGGCCTTGTAGGTGCTCTTTACGGTGGTTCCCATTTCGGTGAGAACCGACTTGGCGTCGGCGGCGAACGGACCGTCGGGCGCCAGTTCAAGGTACTTCTGGTAGGCTTCGGCGCATCCCGGCGGGGCGACGATCTTGTTGGTCTTGGGATCGACGGTGGCCTTGTTGATGAGCGCCTTGCCCTTCAGGTAGTAGGGGATGGGTTTCGAGGGGTCGGCCGCAATGGCCTTGTCGGCGGCGGCTACGGTGGCGTCAATGTTACCGACGCGATCCATGATGATCGCCTCGTTGCCGTAGCGGATCCCCGCTGACTTCGGATCGGCCTGTGCGGCAGCGTCATAGGCAGCCTGGGCCTCGGGAATCTTCCCGGCCAGGGCCAGCGCTTCACCGAGGCTATCTCCGGCGGCGGACTGAAGATCAGGATTGGGCTTCTTGCTCGCCTTGTCGAGGTCGATGGCTTTCTGGAGTGAAGTGGCGGCCTCGGTATATTTCTTCTCGCCCTTCTGAGCAATCCCGAGTTCCACCCAGAGTACGGCTGCGTCGGGCTTGGCTCCTGTATCCCGGGTCATCAGCGAGTCGGCTTCGGTGTAGTTTTTGTCTTTGTTGTCCTGGCGGGCCTTGATCAGATCGGCGTTCAGATTTTTGATCTGTGAGTTTTCCTTTAAGACCTCGGCGTTCTTCGCCTTCACCTCCTCCATCAGCTTGCGCTGCTCAGGAGTCATCTTGGCGATGTACTCCGCGCGGCTCATGTCGAAGTCCTGAGTGACGTCAGCACCCGCTGTGATCTTAACGTCGTTGAATTCGTCGACGACCTTGTCGGGAGGTGTGTCGGGGTTCCGATAGATCACGATGTAGGTGCCGGGGGCAATGCCGTCGCCCTTGTAGTCGCCGCTGTCGTCGGTCTTGAAGCTGTATTTCGCCGTTTTGCCGCCGTCGGTTGAGAGGCTTACGGTGCCACCCTTCATCGGCGTTCCGGCCGGATCCTGCACGTGTCCGTGAATCTTGCCGGTGGGCTCCTGAGCGTGCATACGGGCAGTGGCCGGCGCGAGCAGAGCAGTACACAGGAGCGCAAGCCAGATCTTTGTCTTACGCATGGTTTTCGTTGTCATTGTGTGTTCTCTCATGATGTCTTCCTTGCGGCGTAGGGGATGAGGTCGGGTGTGCCCGCTTCTTCGAAAGCACGTAAACGCAGGACGCAACTGTCGCATTCGCCACAGGCCTCTTCCTCGCCCGAATAGCATGACCACGTTAAATTGAATGGCGCATCCAGTTCAAGGCCCAGAGCCACGATCTGGCGCTTCCTTAGGTGGATGAGCGGGGTCTGAATTTCGATGTCTCCCTCACGGGTGCCAGTGCGGATAAGCTGCTGGAAAGCCTCGTAATAGGCGGGACGGCAGTCGGGGTAACCGGAGCTGTCCTGTTCGACGGCGCCGATAAAGATGGTTCGCGCCCCCAGCACTTCTGCCCAGCTCACGGCTGCGGATAGAAAATGCGCATTGCGGAATGGAACGTAGGTAACGGGGATCGATTCGCCGATCGGGTCGCGTTCGGAGGCCTTCGGGACTGCGATGGCCGGGTCGGTGAGGGCGGATCCCCCAATTCGGCGGAACAGGTCGATTTCAAGGTGCAGAAAGCCGCGAAAATTGAGCGCTCCTGCGATCTTGCGGGCGCTCTCGAGTTCGCGGCGCTCGGTGCGTTGTCCGTAGCTGAAGTGGAGAGCGTAGGCGTTGTATTCACGGGCGGCAAGGGCCGCGCATACTGACGAGTCCATGCCTCCTGAGAGGCAGACTACAGCGCGCGGCCGACCGCCGTGCAAATCGTTTGAGCCGTTGTAACCGGACATTCTTCCTTTAATCGTAACGCTTTTAGCCGAGTCTGCGTGTCCCTCTACAGAGCGTTGACATGGGCGGAGCGTTAACTTGGCTCAGGCAACCGGACTCATTTCTGCTGGGCTTCCGCCGCCGATTGCATGTAGATCTCTACGTTGTTCTTGTCTACCTCAGCCGTGCCGGTGTCGATGAAGACCGGGAAGGGCGCGAAAGTATCCTGCGAGTAGTCAGGGCTAAGCTTGGCCGGAGGATTGTGGAAGATCTGGTCGAGCGCCCTCAGGCCGTAGTAGCCCATGGTGTAGGGCTTCTGCGCGATTGTTGCGTTGATCTGACCATCCTTGATGTCCTGCAGCGTATCGGGATCGACGTCCATGGCGATGAGGAGCCGGTCGGTTACCTTGTTGTTCTTGAACACGGTGGCGACATCTTTGCCGGCCGACGCTTCTAGACAAACAAAGGCGTCAATTCTGTTCGGTCCGGTGCGCGCGAGATACTCCTGCGCCTTATCGAAGGCATTGCCTGAATCGCCCTTGATATTGAAGACCTCGACCTCCTTGACGCCGGGATGCAGAGAAAAGATATCTTCGTAGCCCTTCAGGCGCTCATCGAGGTTGGGCTGTCCGGGCATGCTGAAGAAGACCACGTTGCCCTTGCCGCCAAGCTTGTCGACGACGCGCTGTCCGCCGAGGTGTCCGGCTTCAAGATTGTTGGTGCCGATGAAGAAGAGGCGGTGGCTGTGAGGCGCGTCGGAGTCGATGGTGATGACCGGGATATTCGCATCGATAGCGGCGTCGATTTCCGGCTGCATGAGTGCAGCATCCGCGACGGAAACCAGGATGCCATTCGGGTGAGTGGCGATGGCGTCGTGCAGATCTTTCAACTCGGCCTGTGCGTCGTAGTTATTCGGGCCGTCTACCTTGGCAGTCACGTCATACTGGGCGGCGGCCTTCTGGAAGCCGGCGATGGCGGTCTTCCAATAAGGCAGGGCGAGATTGTTGGAGATGAGGTAATACGTCTCTTTGTTAGAGTGGCGACCACAACCTGCCAGAAGACCGAACGCTGCGAGGGAAAGCAGCCCCGTATATCGTAGAGCTCGCATGAATACCTCCTGTGAGATCAGTTACTAAGCCGTGTGAATCCTTCTCGCTGAGGTTAGCCGTAAATCCTTCAGCCGACAAGGGCGCGACCGGGGATTGTACTCCTGTACTGACAGCTTTGTTGAGCGCCAGATGGCGTTTTCACGCTGGAATGCGAACCGAAGCCCGTAGCGGGGGCTGCAGGCTCGTGCACCATTGATCGAAGGCGGCGAGGGCGCGTTCACACTGTATCCGGTGGCGCTCTTTCTTGTCGCGGATGCGGCGACGGCTTTCCTCATCCAGGGGAACCAGCAGGTCGAAGGTGATATTGGCGGGGTCGAAGCGCTTGGCGCCAGCGTGAGTGATGTAGTGGACGAGCGAACCAAGGGCGGTCTGGCGCGGGACGGGCCCCGGTTCGATAGCTATCGCGCGGGCAGCGGCGTAAATGCCGGCGAGCATGCCTGTGGCGATGGATTCAGTGTATCCCTCGACACCTGAGATCTGACCGGCGAAGAAGATGCCAGGGTGAGCGCGCAGGTTGAGGGTCTCGGTGAGGACGCTGGGGGCGTTGATGTAGGTGTTGCGGTGAATCTGCCCGTAGCGCAGGAATTTTGCGTTCTCGAGGCCCGGGATGAGTCGCAGGATGCGCGCCTGCTCGCCATATTTGAGGTGGTTCTGGAAGCCGACGAGGTTGTAGGAGTCGGCGCGGAGGTTTTCGCAGCGTAGCTGAACGACCGCCCAGGGTGTCTTGCCGGTGCGCGGGTCGCGCAGGCCGACGGGCTTCATGGGGCCAAAGCGCGGGGTGTCGCGGCCGCGGCGGGCCAGCTCCTCGATGGGCAGGCAGCCTTCGAAGTAATCTAACTTCTCCCATTCTTTTTCCTGGACCTGCTCGGCGGAGACGAGCGCGTCGTAGAAGCGGTCATACTCTTCTTTCGACATGGGGCAGTTGATGTAATCGGCAGTTCCCTTGTCCCAGCGGGCGGCGAAGTAGACGCGCTGCATGTCGATGGAGTCGGCCTCGACGATGGGGCTGATGGAGTCGTAGAAGGCGAGATGGTCGCTGCCGGTGAGGGGGGCGATCTCGGCTGAAAGCGCCGATGAAGTGAGCGGGCCACTGGCGATGACGGTAATTCCGTCGTCGGGGTCGAGGGTAGTGACTTCCTCGCGGTGCACGCGGATGCGGGGTTCGGTTTCGATAGCCGCGTTGATGAGGGCTGAGAACTCGACGCGGTCGACGGCGAGGGCGTGCCCGGCGGGAACGGCGCTCTGGTCGGCGCAGTGCAACAGGGGCGAGCCGGCGCGCCGCATTTCCTGCTTGAGAAGCCAGGGCGCGGTGTTGGGGCTCTCCGATTTGAGGGAATTCGAGCAGACGAGTTCGCCAAAGTCGGCGGTCTGGTGCGCAGGGGTGGAGCGGACGGGGCGCATCTCGTAGAGATCGACTTCGAGGCCAAGGCGGCCGATAGTGAGGGCAGCTTCCGGCCCGGCGAGGCCGCCGCCGATGACGCGGATCTTCATGCCTTCGCCCCGGCTTCAGCTTCCGCCTCGGCTCCGGCAGCCAACGCGGCGAGAGCCTCGCCCGAAACGCGCATGCGATGCCAGTCGTCGAGCAGCGTAGCGTCCAGGCTGCGGTAAAAATCGAGGGCAGTCTGGTTCCAAGTGAGGACGTTCCAGTCGAGGCGGGCGCAGTTGCGCTCAACCGCGATAGCGGCGACTCGTGTGAGCAGCGCCTTGCCGAGGCCTTGTCCGCGGAACTCAGGGCGCACGAACAGGTCTTCGAGATACAGACTGCGGCCCTGCCATGTGGAGTAGACAGGAAAGTAGAGGGCAAATCCTGCTGGTACGGCGTCCAGATCGGCGATCAGGCATTCGTAGTAGCGCTCGGGGCCGAAGCCGTCTTCCAGGAGTTGGGTTTCGGTGATCTGAGCCGAGCGGGGCTCGCGCTCGTAGGTCGCAAGCTCATGAATGAGAGAGCGAATGAGCGGGACATCGGCGGGCGTGGCGGGGCGAATGTGCGTCATGAGGCGAGCTCGGTATTGCTGAATTCGATTATAGGGAGACAGGGGCGGTGGCAGGTGTTACTGTCGGCCGATTCGCCAGCGCTTCGCGGACGGTTTCAAGAGCCGCTTCCAGCTCATCACCGGTCAGTTCGAGGCGGGGTGGGCGGACGCGCGCGTTCCCGTTGCCGGTTTCGTGTTGGACGAGCTTGATGAGCTGGACAAACTTGGGCACCGTGTCCATGCGGAGCAAGGGCAGGAACCAACGATACAGCTCGAAAGCTTCGCGGGATCGGCCCTGCATCGCAAGGTCGAAGAGGGCGACCGATTCCGCGGGGAAGGCGTTAACGAGGCCGGCGATCCAGCCTCTAGCGCCGGCGGCGATGCCTTCCACGATGGCGTCGTCGACGCCTACGAAGATGCTGAGGCGGTCACTAACGAGGGCGCGGATGGCGGTGACGCGGCGGACGTCGGTGCTTGACTCCTTGACAGCGTGGAAGTTGGAATGTTCCGACGCGAGTTCGAGGATCTGCTCGGGAAGAAAGTCGGTTCCATAGGCGACCGGGTTGTTGTAGAGCATGCAGCTGAGCGGGGTCGCTCTGAAGATGTCCGCCATGTACGCCTTGGTTTCGCGCCAGTCTCCCCTATAGACGTAGGGCGGAAGCACCATCAGGCCGGAACAGCCGGTTTTCTCCGCCTCTTTGGCGAGGGTAACGGCTTCCGAAGTCGAAAGCGCGGAGATGGCGGCAACGACCGGCGCACGGCCATTGACGGCGACCATGATGGTCTTGAGGATGGCGGTCTTTTCGTCGAAGGCGAGGGTCGCGGCTTCACCCAGAGAGCCGAGCGAGATGATGCCCGTGCAGCCGTTTTCGAGCACCCACCGCGCGTGCTTGGTCATGAAGGCGTGGTCGATCTGCAGGTTGGAATCGAAGCAGGTGGTCATTGCGGGCATTACGCCGTGCCAGTTCATCGTGTCTCCGGAAGTGTGGTGAGCCGCGAGGGCAGATAGGGGTCGATGGGAATTGCGGACGACCGGCCCAAGAGGTGGTCGGCCAGGAGGCGGGCAGTGCCGAGCGAGGTGGTGATGCCCAGACCCTCGTGGCCGGTGGCCAGGAAGATGGTGGGGTCTTCGGTCGGGCCGATCAGCGGCAGCTTGTTGGGCGTGGCGGCGCGGAACCCGGTCCATGAACGGATTGTCGTCAGCGATGACAGACCGGGCATGTAGAGGGCTGCGCGCTCCATCATGGCATTGAGGATGTGCTGGTCGACGGCGGGGTTTTCGTTGCCGTACTGACGCGAGGAGCCGATGAGCAGATGTCCGGAGAGACGCGGCTGGATGTTGAAGGCGACCGAGTCAGTGGTGGAGGCGTGAGCGCTCTTGAGGTATCCGAGTTCGACGAGCTGATGGTGGATGTAGCCGGGAAAGGGATCAGTGAGAATCAGGTGCCCCTTGCGTTTCCTCATCGGGATGCCGGGGGTGATCGAGGGCGCATGAACGCCGGCGGCGTTGACGATGGCGTCGGCGTGCAGAGTGTCTCCCTTATCGAGCGTGACCTGCCCTTGAGAGGCGCTCAGCACGGCGCGACCGGTGATGAGCTGCGCGCCAAGTCGCTGCGCCTCGTCGATCAGGTATTTCGCGGCCATTTCAGGATGGATGACGGCATCGGATGGTACGAGCAGTCCTCCGGCGAGTGGACTGCGCAGGTTCGGCTCCGCTTCTGAGAGGACAGCGCTATCGAGAATCTCGCACGGCACGCCGCGGTAGGTGTAGCTTTCCAGCTTTCGGCGGACCTCGGCCATCTCCTCGTCATCAGCAGCGATCCAGATCGTGCCCGGACGATTGTATTCGACCGAGGCGGGCAGTTCCGGAGCAAGTTCTTCCCAGAGCGATTGCGAATATTTGGTGAGGGCAAATTGCGCGGGTGAGTCATCCATGACAACGATGTGGCCCATGGCCGCGCCCGTGGCTCCGGCGGCGACTGCATCGCGCTCGAGCAATGTGACGCGCAAACCTGATTGTGCGCATTCAAAGGCGCATGCCGCACCTACGATGCCGGCGCCGATCACTACTACGTCGCGTATCGTGTTCACTGGCGTATCCCCATGCAGAAGGGATCCTTTGGGTCGAGCAGGAAGGTGGACTCGGCGATCACGTAGGCGCTTCCGGTGATGCTGGGGATGATTCTTTCGTCTTCGACGCGGATGCTGCCCTCGAAGATGGTGCCGAGGATACCGGCCTGGCGCCAGATCTTGCCCGGCGCGAGCTTTCCGTCGGCATAGAGGCAGGCCATCTTGGCGCTGGTGCCTGTGCCGCACGGCGAACGGTCGTAAGCGTTGCCGGGGCAGAGGACGAAATTCATGCTGTCTGCTAAGCGATCTTCTGGAGGGCCGAACAATTCGATGTGGTCGATCTCCTCGCCATGCGCGCCGGTGATGCCTTGCGCGGCGAGCGACTGCCGGATGGCCCAGGTGAATTCCGTCAGCTGGTCGACGTTCGCGAGTGAGAGATTCCTGCCCTGATTCCCGGCTCCATGGCTTTCGATGAGGTAGAACCAGTTGCCTCCCCAGGCGATGTCGCCGTGAATCGTTCCGTGGCCGGGAACGGTGACAGCAACGGAAGCCGCAGAGCGGAAGCTGGGGACGTTTTCGACCGTGACCTCTCCCGATGGGTGCAGCGTGGTGGTGACGATGCCAACTGGGGTTTCTACGCGATGGACGCCGGAGCTGATTTTGCCGAGATGCGCGAGTGAGGCGATGAGTCCGATAGTGCCGTGGCCGCACATGCCGAGATATCCGACGTTGTTGAAGAAGATGACGCCCGCAGTGCAGCTTTTGTCGACTGGTTGGCAGAGGAGGGCGCCGACGAGGACATCTGAGCCGCGCGGCTCGTTGGCGATGGCTGTACGGAAGTCGTCGTGCTCGCGGCGAAACCGATCTCTCCGGTCGGCGAGAGGGCCGTTGCCGAGGTCGGGTCCGCCGCTGATGACGAGGCGCGTGGGCTCCCCGGCGGTGTGAGAGTCGAGAATGGAGACTCTGCGCAAAGCTGCATTCGATGGCATCTGGATATTGATTACACTATCGTCCCGTCAATGGTTTTGAAAGGTCCTGCCGTCGGCCGAGTCGAGGCAAGAAATGTTACATTGGCTTTTTGGAATTATTTCGAATGTCCGGAGGAGTGGGAGTGCGAGTGTCTGCGAGGATGGCGAAGATTTCGGGATTAGTGCTGGTTGTAGCTGCAGCGGGACTATTCGCGACGGGATGCGAGACAGGCCGCACCAGCAAACAGCACTCTCCCCTCGACATGATCTCCGATGAGACTACGACCGGCAAGCAGGATCCGAACTATGTAGCGGATGGATCAGGCATTCCTCCGGTTCCGGGTTCGCCGACAGCGGCGGGCGTCGATGGCAAGCAGCCTTACAACTCCGGCTGGGCACGGTCCAGCCCGGGCGCGGAGCATGGAACGGCCGCCCCTCCGGCAGAGCAGAAGAAAGACCGCTTCATCAGGCAGTAATTCCAGGTCGAATCGCTGTGAGTAGCTTCAGACGACGAGGCTGCGGGGCTTCACATTTTCGCGGATAAACTTCACTGTCTCGTCGAGCGAGGTCCCCGGCCCGAAGATCGCGGCCACGCCCTGTGACTTCAGGAACTCGACATCCTGCGCGGGAATTGTTCCGCCGAGGACGATGAGGATGTCGTCGGCTCCGCGCTCTTTCAGCAGTGCAGTCACGCGCGGCACGATGGCGTTGTGTGCGCCGGAGAGAATGCTGAGGCCGATGCAGTCGACGTCCTCCTGCAGTGCGGCGTTGACGATCATTTCCGGTGTCTGGCGCAGGCCGGTGTAGATGACCTCCATGCCGGCGTCGCGCAGTGCGCGGGCGATCACCTTCGCGCCGCGGTCGTGGCCATCAAGGCCGGGCTTGGCAACGAGGACCCGGATAGGTGTAGTGCGCTCAGTCATAAATGACGGGTGGGACGACTGGTGAGCATATCACGTTGGGGGCGGCGTGGGCGGTGACCCTGGCCCGGCTGGTGATTTCTCAACTTCGACCCAATCGCCGTCCTCGAGGTGGTGCAGGTCCCGCAGGCGGACGTCGGTTGCGATCTCAATGGGGTTCTTTGGATGTGGTCCGTGACCTGTCTCGTTCAGGTCCGTACGGAGCAAGAAAGCTGACCGGGTGAAGATCCGGCAGGAAACCATGTTCACGGAGACGCTTCCGTCGTACTCTTCTTTTTCAAGGCGCAGGCAGTCCGTCGGCAAAGACCAGGGCTCATCTAGCTAGACGTTTAGGGTGCCGGGATAAAAGTGCATTCCCGTCTTGCGGAAATAGTGATTTTCGAGTTTTTTAACCCAATATGAGAAGTTGCCGAGTCCGCTCACGACCCTGCCGCGTAGCAGCATGACTTATTTGTCGCGGGCGACGACGAAGTCCGGTACCCAGAGGAGGGCACGCTTGTAGTCGGAGTCGGGCAGGTCGGCGAGGGCGAGGCGGGCGGCCTCTGCGTGCTGGAAGGCAATGTTCATGGCGTAATCGACCGAGTTGTGACGGGCGAGTATGGAGAGAATCTCGGCGTGGGTTACCGTCTCGAAGTTCTGATCGGTGAGGACGGTTTGTATGGCGGTGCGTTCGGCGGGGTTGCCGTTCTCGATCGCGTGAATGACCGCCAACGTCGCCTTGCCTTCGCGCAGGTCGCTGGCTACGGGCTTGCCCAGCACTTCTTCCGTAGCGGTAAGGTCGAGGACGTCGTCGACGATCTGGAAGGCCATTCCGAGGGATCGGCCATAATCGCCCATCTGCTGTTCAGCCGCTCCGTTGATGGAGGCGAGGACCGAGCCGAGGCGCATAGAAACTTCAAAAAGACAGGCTGTCTTGCGGTAGATGAGCGAGTTGTACTCGTCCTGTGAGATCGACTGGCCGAGTTTCTCCATCTGCAGCAATTCGCCTTCGACCATCTGCTGGGTGAGCCCGATAAGCAGATCGAGGACGCGGAAATTACGCTCGTCGAGAGCCACTTTGAAAGCCTGCATATAGAGCCAGTCGCCGGCGAGAACGCACTTTGCGTTGCCCCAGGTGGTGTTGGCGGAAGGGCGTCCGCGGCGGGTGTCGGCGGCGTCGATGATGTCGTCGTGCACCAGGGTAGCGCTGTGCACCATCTCGACGACTGCACCTAGACGGATCATGCCAAGGCCGCTGTATCCTAGAGACTTGGCGGAGAGCAGCAGCAAAGACGGGCGGATGCGCTTGCCGCCGCCTTCGCGCAGGTAGCCGGAGATATCCGTAATGGCGGCGACGGACGAAACGGCGTCGGCGCTGAACTCGCGCTCGATGGCGCGGAGATCGTCGCTCAGCAGATCAAAGACTTCTTTCGCCGTCGCTATGGCCAGTGTGCTCACTCGTGCTGGTTAGTTCCGGTGCCTTTCCTAGTTTGAACGATAGTTCGTGAACTGCATGTCGATGCCGAAGTCGTGGCCCCTAAGCAGAGCAATGACTTCTTGTAGAGTATCGCGATCTTTGCCGCTTATGCGTACTGTGTCGCCCTGAATCGAGGCCTGAGCCTTTTTCTTCGAGTCTTTGACGACCCGCACAATTTCTTTTGCTTTCTCCGATGCGATGCCCTGCTGGAGGGTGATCTTCTGGCGGACGCTGGAGCCGGAGGCTTGTTCCACCTTGCCAAAAGTTAGGGCCTTGAGAGAAATGCCGCGCTTCACCAGCTTCTGTTCGAGAATTTCCGTTACGGCCTTGAGCTTGTACTCATCGGCGGAAGCAAGCTGGATGGCGTCGGCGCCTTCGAGGCGAATCTCGGAGTGCGAGTTCTTGAGATCGAAGCGATTGTGAACTTCTTTGGACGCCTGATCGATCGCGTTGCGGACCTCCTGGATGTCAACCTTGGAGACGATGTCGAAGGAATTGTCGGCTGCCATAATGTTCCTCCTGTTTAGATTATCTGCTTGTTCGATTGGTGTCGGCCTCAGTGGCCATTTTCTGCTGTCACTGCTGTACCGAAAAAGCGATGAAAGTTTTCCGAGGTACGGAAAGCAGCTTCTTCCGGAACGATGGATTTTACCTCGGCGACCTTGGCGGCTACCCCTGCGACCCAAGCCGGTTCGTTGCGTTTGCCGCGGTTGGGGACAGGGGCGAGAAACGGCGCGTCGGTTTCGATGAGGATGCGGTCGAGCGGAACCCGAGCGAGCACGTCGCGGATGGGCTGCGCCTTGGGGAAGGTGATATTGCCGGCGAAGGAGATGAGGAAGCCGAGATCCATTGCGCGGCGGGCGTGGGTCCACTCGCCGGTGAAGCAGTGCAGGATGCCTCCGAGCGCGGTTGGCGACCACTGGGATTCGAGGACATCCAGGGTGTCATCCCAGGCGTTCGTGGAATTGTCCGAAGGACGGCAGTGGATGATGATCGGTTTCTTATGTGTTGAGGCGATCTCCATTTGCCGGGTGAAGACGGTTTTTTGTTCGTCGCGCGGCGAGTGGTCGTAGTAGTAATCGAGGCCGATTTCGCCACAAGCCAGGACCTCGGGCTGGTTGAGTAGCTGGTCGAGTTTGGCATAGGCCGCCTCGTCGGCGAGGCGGGCTTCGTGGGGATGGATCCCGGCGGAGGCGTGGATTTTGGGAACGCTGGGGCGGTCGGCATAGGCGCGGGCGAGATCAAGTGCCTGGTGCATGGTGTCAGGCCCTTCGCCGATACCGATGGAGAGGATGGTACGCACGCCGGCATCCCAGGCGCGGGCAAGGAGCGCGTCGCGGTCCTCGTCGTAGCGGACGGAATCGAGATGGGCGTGCGAGTCGATCACTTTTTAAATGCTCAGGGCTGTATTTGAAAACACTCTCGGCTACTTCAGGCGCGCGCCGATTTCGATGTCCTCGAGGAAGCCCGCGAGGACGGCCTTGCCGCCTTCGAGCGAAGCGGCAACGATCATTCCATTCGACTCGAGGCCGCGGAGCTTGCGCGGAGCCAGGTTGGCGACTATGACTACCTTGCGTCCGACGAGCGATTCAGGCGTGTAGGCTTCGGCGATACCGGCGAGGATCTGGCGCTGCTCGTATCCCAGGTCGACTTCAAGACGGAGGAGCTTGTCAGCCTTGGGCACACGCTCGGCGACTTTGATTTGCGCGACGCGAAGCTCGATTTTGGCGAAGTCGTCGATGGTAATTTTTTCAGCGGCGATTTTGTCGGAGGCCGGAGCAGCCGCGGGAGCAGGAGCAGGTGCATTGGCGGCGATGGACGGAGGTGCTGCCTCTTCTCCTGCGGCAACCGCGAGGCCTCTGGTTTCAACTGGCGTGGGCGCGGCAACCGTTTTGGGCGGCTCGCCGGGCGTGGGTTCGGCCGCGGGAGTTCCGGTTGCGGGGTTGTTAGTTTGTTCGATCTCTTGCATACGAGTAATAGCGTCCTTTTCTGCGCGTGGGAAGACGGGCCCGATCTCGCCGAGCTTGGTGCCGGGTTTCAGACCGCCCCAGGTTAGATTCTTGAGATCAGCGGTGCGGAGGTCGCCGAGTCCGAGCTGCGCCCAGACTTTAGATGCCGCGTCGGGAATGACCGGATAGACGAGTGCGGTAATGATGCGGATGGCTTCGGCGGCGGTGTAGAGAACGGTGGCGCGGAATGCCTGTTGCTGATCGTCGGTGACGCTCTCTGGCTGTTTCCAGGGAGCGCTGGCAGTGAGATAACCATCCACGGCCGCCACTATGGCCCACGCGGTTTCGAGCGCGCGCGAAAAATCGAGCGCATCGAAAGAGCGGCCAAATGCGGCAATAGCGTTCGGCGCTTCGGTCGCGATGGAGTCTGCCTGCTCCGCGACGGGTTCGGGAACGACGCCATCGAAATACTTTCCGATCATGGTGAGTGTACGGCTGACAAGATTGCCGTAGCCGTTGGCGAGGTCCGAGTTGTAGCGCTGCACCAGCGCGTCGAAGGAGAAGCTGCCGTCCTGGCCGAAGACGATCTCGCGCAGCAGGAAGTAACGTAGCGCGTCAGCGCCGAGCACGTCGAGGATAGTCTCTGCCCGGACCACGTTGCCGCGCGATTTCGACATCTTGCTCTCTTCAAAGAGAAGCCAGCCGTGGGCGACGACACTCTTCGGGAGAGGCAGCCCGGCGGCCATCAGGAACGCCGGCCAGTAGACGCAGTGGAAGCGGCTGATCTCCTTGCCGATGAGGTGCAGATCGGCCGGCCAGTATTTCTCGAATTTCGCCTGGTCTGCTGGATCATCGCTGCCGTAGCCGATGGCGGTCATGTAGTTGGTCAGCGCGTCGAGCCAGACATAGATGACGTGCTTCTCGTCGCCGGGAACCGGGATACCCCACGTGAAGCTGGTGCGACTTACGGACAGATCCTTCAGGCCGGCTTTGACGAAGGCAAGGACTTCGTTCCGGCGACTCTCGGGGCGGATGAAGCCGGGATTGTTCTCGTAGAGCTCGAGCAACGGGCGCTCGAAGGCCGAGAGCTTGAAGAAGTAGTTCTCTTCATTGACGGTTTCTGTGATGCGCCCGCATTCTGGGCAGGGCGCGCCGGGAGGAACGTCAACGTAGGCCTCGTCGGAGACGCAGTACTGGCCGGTGTAGGAGCCTTTATAGATGTATCCGCGCTGCTGGAGCAGACTAAAGAGCTTCTGCACGCCGCGCTTGTGGCGCGGTTCCGTTGTGCGGATGAAGTCATCATAGGTGAGGCCCATGCGATCCCACAGGGCGCGGAACTGGGCGGCGACCTTATCGGTAAAGGCCTGCGGCGTGACCCCCGCGGTGCGGGCGGAGCGGTCGATCTTCTGCCCGTGCTCGTCGGTGCCAGTGAGGAAGAAGGTATCGACGCCCAGCGAGCGCTGGCGGCGCGCGATGACGTCGGCAACCAGCGTGGTGTAGGTGGTTCCGATGTGCGGGCGCGCGTTGACGTAGTAGATCGGGGTAGTGAGATAGAACTTGTTGGACATGCGAGGCAGTAGATGCGCACTCTGGCGATTGGATTCTTCTTCCACAATGTTAACAGGATGTATGGGTTGCGCGGCGACTGTGGCGGGAGACAGGCCGTGTAGAATCAGCGAAGAAAACAGGGATTCTTGAGAGAGTTTCAGGTGTCAGAGACGTGTATTTACAGGTGTCAGAGACGTGTATTTAAGAGAGCAGAAAAGACTTGAAGAGCGGCTGCGCGCGGTGCTGCGCGAGCTGTACCAGATCGGAATCGCGAATGTCGTGATCGAGCAGCCGCCGGAGATCAAATTGGGCGAATATGCGCTTCCGCTGGCATTCGAACTGGCTCGCAAGCTGAGGAAGGCTCCGCGCAAGATTGCCGAGGAAGTGGTGGGAGCGCTGGGCGCGATTGACGGTTTCGCGGGCTTTGAGGTCGCGGGTGCGGGCTACATCAATGCGCGGCTGGATCGTGGCGCGGCCGTCGAGGCGATTGCCGCGAGCGGCGAGCTTGAGATGTCGAGCGAGCATCTGCATTCGCTGGTTGAGCATACGAGCATCAATCCCAACAAGGCTGCGCACGTGGGGCATCTGCGCAATGCGATCCTGGGCGACACGTTTGTGCGTCTGCTGCGGGCGGCGGGGCAGCAGGTCGATGTGCAGAATTACATCGACAACACAGGCGTGCAGGTAGCGGATATTGTCGTAGGCCTGATGCATCTCGAAAGCTTTTCGCTGAGCGACGTGCAGGCGCTGATGGCGCGGCTCGCCGATAAAGACGGGCGCATCGATTACTACTGCTGGAATCTCTACGCGCGCGTGTCGCAGTGGTATGAAGCGGACGAGGCGGAAAAGCAGGCGCGCAAAAAGGTCCGTCTCGACACGCTGCACGAGATTGAGAGAGGGGGGAACGAAGCGGCTGCAATCGGCGAGCTGATTTCGACGGCGGTCCTGCGGCGGCATCTGGAAACGATGCTGCGACTCGGAATTGAATACGACCTGCTGCCGCGCGAGAGCGAAATTCTGCACCTGAAATTCTGGGACCTGGCCTTTGAGCAACTGAAGGCGAAGGGCGTGCTCTACTTAGAAACCGAGGGCAAGAACAAGGGCTGCTGGGTGATGAAGCGAGCCGGCGCCGCCCGTAACGACGATGAACTTCGCGATGGAGATGATCCTGAAGCCTCCGAATCAGTCGACGGCCCTGACGAAGATGCCAAGGTTATTGTTCGCTCGAACCGGACGGTGACTTACGTCGGCAAGGACATCGCGTATCACCTGTGGAAGTTTGGCGTGCTGGGCCGCGACTTCGCGTATCGGCGGTTCTTTCGCTATTCCAACCACGAGTGCTGGATTTCGGCGGAGAGCGGCGAGGCGGACCATCCTCATTTTGGTGGGGCGCAGGCGATCTACAACGTGATCGATTCCCGGCAGGCTGATCCTCAGGCGAACGTGATCGAGGCACTGCGTGGGCTGGGATACACCGACCAGGCGGCGCACTACACGCACTTCTCCTATGAGATGGTCGCGCTGACTCCGCGTTGTGCGATGGAACTGGGGTATGACCTGCCCGAAGAAGATCAGTTGCGTTCCTATATCGAAGTCTCCGGGCGCAAAGGGTTCGGGGTGAAGGCCGATGATCTGATCGATAAGCTGATCGCAGCGACGCAGAAAGAAGTCGACGAGCGGCATCCTGAACTCGAAGCTGCGGAGCGTACAGTCATCGCGAAGGAGATTGCCGTCGGTGCGCTGCGCTACTTCATGCTGAAGTACACACGCAATTCGGTGATCGCCTTCGATTTCAAGGACGCCCTCAGCTTCGAGGGTGAGACCGGGCCATACATCCAGTACGCGGTCGTGCGCACTCGCAGCATCTTTCGCAAGGGCGAGACAACTGCCGAACAGTCGCTGGCGAATATGGTGGGCATCGACGCGGCGCCTTATCTGAGCGGGGAAGATGCGGATGCAATCTGGCAAGTGTGGCTCCGTGCGGCCAAGACCTCGCTGCTGCTCGACCAGTGCATTGCAACTGCTGAGCCTGCTTATCTGGCGCGCCATGCCTTTCAACTGGCGCAGGACTTCAGCAATTTCTATCGCAAGCACCACATCCTCACCGAGCCCGATCCAGAGAGAAAGAAATTCCTGCTGGCGACGGCCGCCGTCGCGCAGCGCGAATTGATTCGCTCGCTCGGCTGGCTGGGTATCAGCGCACCGGAAGTTATGTAGAGGCACCACGCAAAAGAGGCGCCCAGAAGGAGCGCCTCTTTTGTCTCTCCGATGGCTACGTACCTACTGGATGGGCTGGCCGGCGGCGGTCATTTGACTCAGCTGTTGCTGATCAAATTGCTTCACCCCGTCAGGCAGCGGGGCGTAGTTCAGTGATCCCGCGGTCGCCTGGCCGTCGGTGATGACGTATTGGATGAAGTTCTTGAGCGCACTCCTCTTGTCCTTGTCTGGACCGTCTTTCGGAATGATGAGGAAGGTTAAGGTGGATATGGGATACGCGTCGGCGGCGGTGGCCGGTGGATTCACGATGGGTTGCCGCGGGTCCTGCGAGAGCTGCGCGGTGAAGGCGTTGATCGCAGCAGTCGTGCTTTGTGCGGTTGGAGCGATGTACTTGCCGGCCTGATTCTTTATCTTGACTACAGGCAGGTGGTTCTGTTGCGCGTAAGTCAGCTCCACGTAGCCGACGGCTCCGGGCGATTGGCGAAGTTGACCGGTGACGCCTTCGCTGCCCTTTCCGCCCAGTCCGAGTGGCCAGCTTACGCTATTGCCCTTGCCCACCTTCGATTGCCATTCAGTGCTGACTGCCGAGAGATAGGTCGTGAACGCATTGGTGGTTCCGCTTCCATCTGCGCGATGAACGACAACGATGGGTTCATTGGGAAGGTTCACCCCGGGGTTGTCCTTGGCGATGAGCGGGTCGTGCCAGGTCTTCACGGTTCCGAGAAAGATTCCGGACAGCGATTCCGGTGAGAGTTGGAGAGGCTGAGAGAGCCCGCCAAGGTTGTAGGTGATGCAGACAGGGCCGGCGGTCTCCGGGATCTGAATGACAGGCGCCATGCTCGGAAGCTGGTTGTCGGCAAGCGGCGCGTCGGAGGCTCCAAAGTCGACGGTGTTGCTCTTGACCTGTTGAATGCCACCGCCAGAGCCGATGGATTGATAATTGATCTGAACGCTGGGATGGGACTGGGAAAAGTCCTGGATCCAGCGGGTCATCAGCGGATAGACGAAGGTGCTGCCGGCTCCGGAGATTTGGATATTGCTTGAGGATTTGCAGGCGGTGAAAGTGACGGCGGCGAGAGTAAGCAGAGATAAGGCGCGAATTCGGCGATGCATGCTACCTCCAAGGCTCCACGCGATGCGATGTGCGATCGCCCGTTTCGGGTTGGACCGTCGGGGCCGGCGCTCTGAATTAGCCCTCGCAGCTAACATTTTGTAACCGCAGTATTCTCTGCGGCAATCCTGGATGGAATGATTCATCGGATTTTCGTGATTGGCGGCACGATCCGATCCATTATCTATCCCGCCGCCAGTTCCTTCGCTCTTTGCGTGGCTCGCATCACCGCCTTGATTAATGTCACTCGCAATCCGCCCTCCTCGAGTTCGAGGATGCCGTCAATAGTGCAGCCGGCAGGTGTGGTTACGGCGTCCTTGAGGAGAGCAGGATGATAGCCGGTTTCGAGCACCATGCGCGCCGCTCCGTAGGTAGTCTGGGCGGCGAGCAGGGTAGCGATATCCCGCGGCAGTCCTACTTTGACGCCGGCCTCGGCCAGCGATTCGAGGATGATGTAGATGAAGGCCGGCCCGCTGGCTGAGAGACCGGTGACCGCATCCATGTGCTTCTCGTCGACGATGACGGTCCGGCCGACGGTCTCGAAGATGCGGGTTGCGAAAGCCATCTGCGGTTCGGTAACGTAGCGGCCGCGGCAGAGAGCGGAGATGCCCGCGCCGAGCATAGACGGGGTGTTGGGCATGGCTCGGATGACGGGAATCTCGATGCCAGCGGCTTGTTCGATAGCCGATGTCTTGACGGATGCGGCGAAGGAGATGAGCAGCTTCTCCGTGGTCAGAGCGGGCTTGATCTCGGCGACGAGATCGGGAATCTGAAAGGGCTTCACACCGAGCAGAATCACGTCGGCCTCTTCGACGACAGCGCGGTTGTTCGTCGAAACCTCTACTCCCCACTGCGCGGAAAGCGCAGCGGCGCGGTCGGCGTGGGCGACGGTGGCAAGAAGCTGGTCAGGGCTCAGAATCTGCTGCTTGAGGAAAGCCTGGAGGAGGATTCCGCCCATCTTGCCGGCTCCGAGGACGGCGACGCGAAGTTGGGACAAATCTCGATCAATCGCTGCGGTATTCATGGTCGTTCCAGAGTACAGGAGCGAGGGTTTCGAGGTTAACAGAGCAGGGAATTGTTTAAACCATGCGGCGATTACACTTCGGACGGGATGGGTCCGCCTGGCGCCGCTGATGCCCGCGAGAGTGTAAAGAATCCGCCAGCGAATGCGAGGAGGAGCAGGAGCGTTTCATAGCATCCGACGAGAGTTTGGGCGTTCACAAAATAAGGGACGATGAGGGAGGGCAGGAAGAGCAGCACCAGCAACGCAATCAGCCTGCGTGTCTGCAATACGTTAACGAAAATGACGAAGGCCGCAAACAAGGCGATATCCGCATCGTAAGGCAAAATTCTTGGGCTAATGAGGATGACCGAAAGCACGACCGTTGAAAGCCACAAACGATTCGATGCGGGCTGATCAATGCGCCGGCGAAGAAGGAATAAGGCCACGATCAGGATTCCGGCGAAGATTCCAGTGATGAGAGACGGCATTGTGCTGACTCTTCCGTGGAGTTTGTATTCGAGGCCGGAGGCGATGCCGAGAATGCCGTATCCGTAATGATGGATGACTGTCATTTGCTGTACGAGCGACCACTGATATCCGGCGTAAAGCGCTGGAGAGAATACTCGCTGAAGGCCGTATGCGGCGGCCACGGCGACAGCGCAGATGCTGCAGTATCGCCATTGCCCCGTACCGGTAAGCAAGGGCAGAAGCAGGAGAAGCACCAAGGGAAGTTTGATCAAAGCGCCGACGAAAACGGCTACATAGAAGAGCGCCCAGCGATTGGCACGAATTCCGGGCAGCATTGCCAGGAAAGCAAGGAGATATAGCACAGACGCAATATTGCCGTTGGTCAATGCCATCACTCCGGTGAGTCTGGGCTCGGCAAAGAAGATCAGCAGGGCAAAGCCTGCATTGAGCCAGGTCTGGCGGAAGTAGAAGCGAGCGAGCACGATCGGCAGCGCGATGGTGCTGGCCACATGTACGACCGCATAGAGATACCAGCCGATGTGGCCTGGAAGGATGCGAGCGAGAAAGCCACCCACATCGAGAAAGATGGGGGGATATACAAAACGCAGAGCGCCGTGGATGGTGCGATAAGGATCAGTTCCGGCTAGCCAGTCGTTCAGCGCATCCGCATAGACGGGCTCGTTGGTGAGCACAAAGCTTTGCAGGGATAGACCGTGGTTGATAGCCCACTGGACATATAGGTGGCGACAGGCAACAACTGCGAGCAGGATCGCTATCAGGTATGAAGGCGGTGGTCGAACCGGCTCTGTGATGGTCTTCGCGTACACACAGACCCCTTGTCGGAGAAACCGTGGGCAAGGCTCCCCGATGCAGCCGACGAAGGGACGTCCGATGCCGAGAAGATCGACCGCTCACAACACCCGGGCGGCCAACGTCGCAGTCGCTAAATTCTGCACGATTTGCGCTGCGCGATCCAGCACGAATCCGCGAGAACCTGGAGCGCGGCCCGGCGCTACCGGGATTTCTGTTGAGCAGCGATCCAGTCGTCGATGCGTTGTTCGAGGACGTCGAGCGGCAAGGCGCCGGAATCAAGTACCTCGTCGTGGAAGGCCCGAACGTCGAATTTAGCGCCGAGCGCCGCTTGCGCCTTCGATCGCAGCTCGAGGATCTTTAGCTGGCCCATCTTATACCCGAGTGCCTGCCCTGGCCAGGCGATGTAGCGGTCAACCTCTGCCTGGATGTTGGTGTCGTCCATCGATGAGTGCTGGCGGAAGTACTCGAGCATCTGCTCGCGGGTCCAGTGCATGGAGTGCACACCGGTATCGACGACCAGCCGGATGGCGCGCCAGGTGTCGGCTTCGAGCCGTCCGTAGTCGGACCATGGATCCTGGTAGAAGCCCACTTCTTTGCCAAGGCGTTCGGAATAGAGAGCCCAGCCTTCGGTGTAGGCGGTGTAGTCGATGTAGTTGCGGAAGGCGGGCAGACCAGTCAACTCCTGCGCGATGGAAATCTGCAGATGGTGCCCGGGAATGCCTTCGTGATAGCTGACGGATTCTACGTTGGTCAGCGCTCGCTCGTTGAATTTGTAGAAGTTGACGTAGACCGTACCGGGGCGCTTGCCGTCGGGAGTGCCCTGCACGTAGTAGGCCTGCGTCTGATCCTGCTGCATGTACTCAGGAACGGGAAGCACTACGAGCGGAGCCTTGGGCAATGTGTCGAAGAGTTGCGGCAGCTTCGGCCCCATCTGGTCGATGTAATGGCTGTAGAGGCCGATCAACTGATCGGTCGACTGCGGATGCAGCTTGGGATTGGCCGCGATCGAAGCGCGCAGCGAGGCGAGGTCCTTGAATCCGAGCTTCTGCGCGATGACCAGCATCTCGGCCTCGTCGCGCTTCACTTCGTCGAGCCCCAACTGATGGATGGCTGCGGGCGTCAGGTTCGTGGTGGTGCTCTTGCGGACAAGGAAGCCGTAGTACTTGTCTCCGTCGGGAATGGACCAGAGACCGGGATCGGTGCGTCCCGCGGGAATATAGGTCGAGGTGAGAAAGCGGGCGAACTGCATGTAAGCAGGCAATACCTGCTTGCGGATCGCTTCAAGAATTTCAGTCTTGATGCGGGTCTGATCGTCGGCAGAGATACCGGCGGGAAATTTCTGCAGCGGGCGAGCGAAGGGGCTGTCTTCGGGCTTCTGATTGGCGATGGCGTTGACCTGAACCAGGACCTTCTCGAGGATGTACTTCGGCGGAACTCGTTGGTCTTCAACGCCCGTGGCCATGTTAGTGCTGATCTGCTGGAAGACTGTGGGAATTTTGGTCAGGCGCGCAGCGTAGTCGTCGTAATCTTTTACGGTCTCAAAGCTAAGCTGCGGAACCATCGCGGGCAGTTCGATGTGCGCCCCCCACATCTGGGTTACCGGCATCTCCCAGGGCTTGTATTCGGCCTCTTCCTGGTCTTCAACCAGACGGCGCGCCATCAGGTCTTTGCTGAGAATCTCCTGATCGCTGAGGCCAGTGGTGTCGATGGCGGCCAGGCGGAAGATGTAGTCGCGCCCCCGTCCCAACCGATCGTTATAGGTGGCGACGGAGTAGTCCGAGAGCTGATCGTTATAACGCTTGTCGCCGATGCTGGAGGCAAACTCGGGAGAGTGGCGAAGCTGGTCTTGCCAGATTTCGTCGAAGAGAGCTTTGAGCGCGGCGCGCCGGTCTTCAAGAGAGACGGGAACCGCGGGTATTGAGATACCGGGCTGTCGTCGTTGTTCAGCCTGTTTGCGGACTGACTCTGGAAATGTCTGGGCCAGTAGTGGCAGAGAAATGAGGACGGACAGGCTGAGTACGAAGAGTTTTTTCATGCAAAGGCGACGGCCGGAACCGCTTTGCGCAGTGTAGAGCCGCTGAGCGCAGTGTAGATGATTGGTGGGAGTGCGACTAGGGCGGGGAGGTGGCGCTGTCTGCGTTTATGGCGGGGCTGACGCTTCCAGCTTCGAGCAGCCGGTACAAAGTGGAGCGGCTGATGCCGAGCATCTTGGCGGCGCGGAGCTTGTTGCCGTCGACCCGGGTGAGAACAAGATTAATGTGGCGCAGGATGGCGCGATCGAGATTCGGGTCGTCTTCGGAGGCGACGGGATTGGAGGTCGCGGTCGCAGAGCAGGGCGAGAGCGCTGGGATATCGATAGGACGGATCCACTGGCCTTCGCATTCGAGAGCTGCGCAGTGAATGACACTTTCCAGCTCTCGAACGTTGCCCGGCCAGGCGTACGCGGTGAGACGTGGCAGGGCATGAGGAGCAAGGCTACGGACGGGCTTTCCGTGGGTCGCGGAGAAGCGACGGGCGAAGAAGTCCGCGAGGAGCGCGAGATCATCGCGGCGTTCGCGCAGCGGAGGGATAGCGAAACGAATGGCGGTGAGCCGGTGGCAGAGGTCGGCGCGAAAACCAGAGGACGCGCCGGCGCAGAGGCAGGCTGGAGCTGAAGAAGACCTGCCGGGGAACGGCGTCCGGGATGCGGCGCGCCTGCTGGTTGTCCAGCCACTGGAGAAAAGCCATGAGCCGGGTCTGCTGTTCGACGGAAAGCTCCTCGACGTGGCTCAGAAAAAAGGGTGCCGTGGCGCGCATCGTTCAGCAACGGCGTGGGTGGCGCCAATGACGGACCGCTGGCAAAAACTGCGTCGCGGGGCAGGGAGTAAAGGGCTCTTTCGATGCCGGGCCGAGATCGTGGAGAGTCCGGCCAGCGAGTGCCTTACCGGTGCCGCTCTCGCCCTCGATCGTGGCAATACGCAGATGCCGGGCTGTACTGCGCATCTGCGAGAAAGCCCGCTGCATGACGGAGCTGCGTCCCACCATGGTGCCGAGGGTCCACTCGGGATGATCGACCAGCGCGTGCGACGCGGCGGCCACAACGGCCGGCAGGTTCTCATCGGTGCTTTGGAGTGGATACAAGGCCCTGCCCTCTGCAGACAAGGGGCTTATCGGCAACGAGCGGCAGAATGTTTAAGAAGTGACCACCTGATGGGGGCGATGTCCGCTTTTTGTGTGCGCTTCTCCGGCATGCCGGACGCGGGAGGAGGGCTCGTCGGAGAAGATCTTTCCGTCACGGATATGGACGACACGGTGCGCGTATTCGGCGATGTCCGGCTCGTGAGTAACGAGCACGATGGTGTTTCCGCGGGAGTGCAGCTCGTCGAACAGGGCCATGATCTCGTCGCCGGTCTTGGAGTCGAGGTTGCCGGTCGGCTCATCGGCCAGGATGATGGATGGCCGATTGATGAGCGCGCGGGCAATGGCCACACGCTGCCGCTGGCCGCCGGAAAGCTCATTCGGCTTGTGGTGCATGCGCCCATCGAGATTAACCGCACGCAACGCCGCCTGGGCACGCTCCAGCCGCTCATGAGCCGGGGTGCCGTTGTAGATAAGAGGCAGCTCCACGTTGTGCAGCGCAGTGGCGCGGGCCAGCAGGTTGAAGGTCTGGAAGACGAATCCGATTTCCTTGTTGCGGATGCGGGCGAGTTCGTCGTCGTTCAGTTCGCTGACCAGATGTCCGTTAAGCCAGTACTTGCCCTGGCTGGGGGAATCGAGGCAGCCGATCAGGTTCATCAGTGTCGACTTGCCGGAGCCCGAGGGGCCCATGATGGCGACATACTCGTTGTGCTTGATGGAGAGCGAAATCCCCTGCAACGCGTGGACCTGCTGTTCGGACCCCATGTCATAGGTCTTCCAGATATCGTCCACGACGATCACGTCGCCCTGCGGAACAGCCGAGCGGTTTACATCCGGGTAGGCGGTCGCAGAGTGGTCCGCGTTGAAGGTGGCTTCCGTCGTCATCCAGAACTCCTGTTCAGCCAAATGGGTGCGGCCAGGGTTTCGCGCAGACCGCACTACTCATTACGTCTTGCGCTCGCACACAGTTCCCGGCGCCGGTCTTGCGCGAACGTCTTACGAACCGGACGAGTCGCTATCCTTCGGTGGTGCTATCGGCGTCGTATCGCGCTTCACAAGAGCATTATCCTTGAGATCGCGTAGTACATGGAAGGTTCCGGTGATGATTTCGTCTCCCGGTTTCACCCCACTGGTGACTTCGATATCTGTCGTTCCGGTGATCCCGGTGGTGACAGGGACGAAATGGGCGCGCAATTTGCCCTTTTCATTCTCGAGCACGAAGACTCCCTGAACCTGCTTCTGACCATCGGCAGCCGGGGCCGGCTTGGCGCCGTGCGCATCTGGAGCGCGCATGGCAAGTGCCTGAATCGGGATGGCGACGACGTCATCCTTCCTGGCGGTCTGGATCTTCGCCGTCGTCGAAAGGCCCGGCCGCAGTTCGTCGGTGGGGTTATCCAGGGTAATGACGACCTTAAAGTCCTTGGCTTCTTCCTGGCCGCTGGTCGTCTGGCTGGTAGCAACGCCGGTGGACCGCAGCAGCGCCTGGTCACCCACTTCCGTGACGTGGCCCTTGAAGACCTTCCCGGGGAGAGCGTCGACAGTGACGTCGGCTGACTGCCCGAGAGCGACGTTGACGATGTCGGTTTCGTCGACCTTCACCTCAGCGGTAATGACCGACATGTCGGCGAGAGTCATCAAGGTTGAGCCCTGCGCGTTCTGGATGCCTTCAACCACGGTTTCACCTTCGCGCACGGGCAAATTCGTTACGATGCCATCAAACGGCGCGATGGCCACGGTCTTGCCCAAAAGATCGATATTGGCACGCAGCGTAGCCTCCTGCGTGGTCAGGTGGCCGCGTCCGGATTGCGTCTGGGCTTTGGCCTGGGCGAGAGCGGCATTGCTCTGGGCAAGGGTAGCTACAGCGAGGTCATAAGCCGCCTTCTTGGCGTCGTAGTCCTGCTTGGCCATGACCTGGGCGGCATAGAGGGCCTTGGCACGATCATAATCGAGCTTCTTTTGTTCGAGGTCGGCCTTGGCGTGTTCTACGTTGGCCTCCTGTGTCTTTTCCGCAGCGACTTCGGCGGCAATGTCAGTCTGGGCGGCGGCGATGGAGGCCTTCTGGCCTTCGACGTTGGCGCCCTGCTGGACGTTTTCAATGCTGGCGACCTCCTGGCCTCTCTTGACCTTGTCCCCTTCTTTTACATAGAGATGCGTAATTCGTCCGAACGCCGTCGCGCCCAGGTTGACGTAGGTCTTTGGTTTGATCTGGCCGGTTCCGCTGACGGTTGCGACCAGGTCTTTGCGAGCTGCCTTATCGGTAATCACTTTGGTGTATCCGGACTGCGCACGGATTACGGTAAAGGCAACAATGGCGGCGACGGCAACAACGACGATAATGACGATAAGAATCTTCTTCAAGCTCATATCCCTATGGGCGGATTTGCCAGCAATCACCTTTGGGGGGAACTACGCAAAACCGGGACCAATGGTTCCGGATAGCGTAGCGAGCACTAGTGATACATATGGAGTTCACGCGGCGTGAGTCGATTCCAATGATATCAGGTTGGTCACCGGCCGGGGCGCAAGAACGAGGCGTACGGTGGGTGCGGGCTCACGGACCGGCTCAGCTTCAGAATGGCACAGAACCGCTTGTATCTGACGTTACGAGTCCGTAAAATCAGAGGGCTGGATAGGAGCAGTCCGCGTCTTATGTCAAAAGGACGGTTTTCCCTGGTTTTTGCAGTTGCTTTGGGTACGTTTGCAGCAATTCCTGCCGTTCACGGGCAGCAAGCCGCCCCGTCCAGTTCCCAGGCCGCTCCCAATTCGCAGAACTCAGACACTCAGAATCAGGATCCGCTTAAGCGGCAGCTCTCAGACAAAGAGCGATTCAAGCAGCAGAAGGAACTCAAGCAGGAACTGCACGGGACCTACAAGAAGTGGGTGGACGAGGATGTCCACTGGATCATCACGGATCAGGAGCTGAAGGCCTTCAAGAGCCTTAGCAATGACGAGGAGCGCGACTCGTTTATCGAAGCGTTCTGGCAGCGCCGCAATCCCAATCCTGATTCTCCCGAAAACGAATTCCGGGAAGAGCATTACAGGCGCATCGCTTACGCCAACGAGCATTTTGCCGCCGGCAAGCCGGGCTGGAAGACGGATCGCGGCCACATGTATATCGCGTTCGGCAAGCCGGACGATATCGAATCGCATCCCAGCGGTGGTATGTATGATCGTCCGATCGCCGAGGGCGGCGGTCAGACGTCGACTTTTCCTTTTGAGATTTGGCACTACCGCTACTTGGAGGGCGTCGGCGACAACATCGATATCGAGTTTGTCGACACCTGCATGTGCGGCGACTATCACATGACCATCGACCGTTCGGAGAAGGATGCGCTCCAGCACGTTCCCGGAGCCGGCGCGACGCTTTACGAGCAGATGGGCATGTCCAAGCAGGCGGACCGCTTCCGCGGCGGCCTGGAAAATCTGGGCGACGGCCCGAACGCGGCTATCAATCAGAGCAAGCAGTTCGATCGCCTAGAGCAGTTTGCCAAGTTGCAGGCTCCGCCTCCGGTCAAGTTCAAGGACTTGGAATCGTTCTTGTCGAACCACAAACTGCTTACCGGGCCGATCTTTCCTTTTGATGTCCGCACCGACTATGTAAAGGTCACGGACGACACGGTTCTGGTGCCGATCACGCTACAGATCAAGAATCGCGATATTACCTTCAACACGAAGGACGGCGTTTCAAAGGGTGAAGTGAATATCCTGGGTCGGGTGTCGACGATCACCGATCACGTGGTCCAGACCTTCGAAGAGACCGTGCAGGTGGAAGAGCCGGCCGAGTTGCTACCGCAGACCCTGGATCACTCTCAGCTCTACTGGAAGGCCCTTCCGCTGCGGCCGGGCCGCTATCGCGTAGACGTGGCTATCAAGGATGTGAATAACGTCGACCACGTTGGCATATGGGCGCAGGGAATCACGGTTCCGAAATATGACGACGACCGGCTGTCGGCTTCGTCGCTGATCCTGGCCGACAAGATGTACCGGGTGCCTTCGAAGGAGATTGGCACAGGCAGCTTCATTATCAGCAACACTTTCATCCGGCCACGCGTTACCGCCAACGCGGCGACGCCGGTCAGCTTCCATCGCGATCAGAAGCTGAATTTCTGGATGCAGGTATACAACCTGGGTATCGACGAGAAGAGCAAGCAGAATTCGGCCAAGATTACGTATCAGATTATTGATACGGCATCTAACAAAACGCTTCTCGACACGTCAGAGGATTCGAAGAGCTTGAGCGCCAACTCTGATCAGGTCACGGTGGAAAAGAGTTTGCCACTTGCAAGCCTTCAGCCCGGGAAGTACCTTGTCAAAATACAGGTGAACGACAGCGTCTCGAAGCAGGAGATTGCACAGTCAGCCCCCTTCACCGTAGAGTAGGCGAAATCTGGAAGATTCTGCCGCAGAGCAGTGATTCCGAGCCAATATTTGGAAGATGGGCCAGGCAACAACAAACGACTGAATCAGTGAACCGAAGTTTTTCCAACGTCGCCCCTGTTATTGCGCTGCTCCTCGCGGTGCTGTCGCTTCCCGCCCACGCCCTCACGGATGGGGCAGTGAGCGGTATTGTGCGCGACGGCAAAGGTACGCCGCAGGTTGGAGCGTTGGTCGAACTGCTGAGGCCGGATCTCTCAATCATTGCCCAGACCTTTACAGACGATCACGGCCGCTACGAACTGCCCCGAGTGCTGCCCGGCGTGTACGGCGTAAAGGCTACCGGCTCGCTCTTCCTTCCCACGCTGCGGGAAAACCTACACATCACAGCCAGCTCCAGACTGGTCGTGAACTTGACACTGAACACTCTGTACGAGGCCTTTCGCTGGCTGCCTGCCCAGCCGCGCGCCGCCGACGAGCCCCAGGACGACTGGACCTGGACGCTGCGCCTTTCGGCCAACCGGCCGCTGCTGCGCATGCTCGAGGATGGTCCTCTCGTAGTGGTCACCGAGGCCGAAGGCCAGAATCCGGCGCTCAAGGCGCGGGTGACGATTCGGGGGGGTGAGAGCGGCTTCGGCGAGGGCGGCGTGCATCACGGTTTCGAGATGCGACGGTCGAATGACGACTCGCATCAACTGATCCTGCGGGCTGATCTAAGCCAGTCTGAAGACACGGCGCTCAATACGGTGGTGGGATACGAGCAGCAGCTTGCCCCAGGTCGCACTCTGCGTACGGTCGGAGCGTTTGTCGATCGCCCCGAGATCGCCGGCGGACCTGACGCACAGGGCATGCAGGCGATGATATTGCGCGCCGCCGAAACGATGACGCTGACCGAGGCCGTCGACGCCGAGTTTGGCAACGAGATCGAGGCAGTGCACCTAGGAACAACCCAGATCGCGAATCATTCCTTTGCCGCCCTTCGAGTTCATGCCGGCGATGCCACGGTTTCGTACCGGATCGCGACTGCCCCGGGAATGCAGCAAGCGGACTTGATAGATCGCCCAGGAGCTCTTCCGCCGGCGGTCGTGGAGCGCGATGGGCAACTACTGCTGCAGCATGGCCTGCACCAGGAGTTCACCCTGGCGGACCGGTCGGGCAATCTGCGCGTTCGCGTGACCGCCTTCCATGACAGCATTGTGCATCCGGTGATCAACGGCGGCGGCCAGATTTCGGAAGCCGATTGGAAGAGTGGCGATGTACTCTACGACTCGTCAACCGGTTCGCTGAAGGTGATGGGAGAGGACTTCAGTAGTGCTGGTGCGATCGCCGAACTCAAGGAGATGCTGCCGGACGATATGTGGGTCTCGATCGGCATGGGAACCGGCAATGCGCTGGTCGCGGACGCTCATCCCATCCCAGTGACCCTCGAAAACGGCTTGCTCAGTCTGCGTCCGCGCCGCACGGAGATGGTAACAGCTGGATTTGGCGGGAAGCTGCAGCATGCCGGCACACAGTGGCAGGCCACGTATCGATGGCAGCCGCCGGGAACTGTCACCGCCATCGATCCATTCGATGCGAATCGGAATAATCCCTACCTCAGCTTTTATCTCCGCCAGCCAATTCACTGCAGGGGAATTCTTCCCAACGGGATGGAAGCTCTGATTGACGTGAGCAATCTGTTAGCGGAGGGCTATCGGCCGTTTGTGACCAGCGATGGCAGCGTTCTCTACTTCGCGCAGGCATCGCGCGCTGTCGAAGGCGGACTGTCCTTTTCCTTCTAGGGCAGGGTTTGCTTCGAGTCGAAAGGTTCGCAAAGTGTGATATATTTTTTGAAGCGCGTGAGAAAAACGCATGCGCTCCTATCCGGTTTTACTGAGTCGCCGATCCTGGCGCACCCTTCGGACGCGTAGCTCAACTGGCAGAGCATTCGACTCTTAATCGACAGGTTGTAGGTTCGATTCCTACCGCGTCCACCATCTCAAACCTAATTCTGTCAAGCAGATATCGATCTCGGATCGTTCTCCTCATTTGGTTCATTTTCCAAAACCTGACCAAAAACCTGACCAAACTTTCTTCGCTGGTTCCGCTGATTGATGATCTCGCGTAATGGTTCGAGTTCTTGGTGTTGATAAGGCTCCATGGATTTCAGATCAACATGTCCCATGGACTTTGCCACGGCGAAGACGTTACCGCTCTTCTCCATCGTATAGGTGCCATAGGTGTGTCGAGCCGAATACGGGACTAGCTTCCTGTCCAAGCCGGCCCGGCCTCGGGCTGCTTGGAACCCTTTGGCAATGGTCGTCAGATGGCCCGACTTGGAACGGGATGACGGAAATACCCATCCCTCACTCCGATCTGCGCACCACTGCCGAAGCATTGTCTTAGCCCGTTCGCTCATGGCAACAAATCGACGGGCCTTGGGGGTTTTGCCTTGTGGTATCCAGATACGATTTGCTTCCCAATGAAGGTTTTCAATTCGCATTGGGAACACCTCATCGGGGCGCATTCCACAATCCTGCAGAATAACCAGAACCAGCCAAGCCTGATCACGCATGAGCTTTGTCCGGCGATGTTTGATTGCTTTTCTGTAGGCAAACTCCAGATCATTTTCCGTCCGATCATCAATCAGCCGGTCACGTCCAGGAGCAGCAGTTAACCTGATTTTTGGCGTTTCCCGGAGCACCTTCCATTCCAGAGCCTTGCTTTGCATGCGTTTGAGAGTACGCGACGCCTGGTTCGTATAGTGTCCGGTGCAGGGAATGAGTTCGTCTTGTGTTAAACACTTCCCTTCGGTGTCTTTCTTTGTCCGATTAATTGCAGGACGAGGGAAGACGATCGACTCCGCGATATCCTGCGTTATCTGGTCTAGCCGCATCCCGGACAGCTTCGAATAGCTCAGCAATCTCCAGCCGTAGCGGTAATACCGTTTTCCGTTCGGGCTGAGCCGTTGAGAGTTTTCCACCCATTCTAGGGAACGCACTGAAAATCCTCGCAGTGTGGGTGGTTTCTTAGTGCGAACAGTGTGTGCTCCGTCTTCCTGAAGGCGCGCAAGCAGCGTGGCTTCGACGACCGCCGCAGCGGTCTTTTTTGTTTGCTTTGTGCTACTGCGGTATCGCTTCCCCTCAAAGTAAAACGAATACCACCAATAGCGGCTATCGGGCGGCTGAAACAGAGACAAGGTGTTCCTCCGTGATTGCCCGCACAGACGGACTACGCTCGCTCTCGTGGATGAAGAGATCCACAGGCTCCATATCATAGCGAACGCTTCCACGGAGCTTGAACCATTTTGGCCCGACACCGCTGCTTCGCCATTGGCGGAGTGTACCCTCAGGAATATCGAGAAGGCTCGAAAGCTCCTTTGTGCTCAAAAACTTTCTGGCAACGTTCCGGACTGGCATATAGGTTTCCTCCGTTAGCGTCACGACAGTCCGCCAAGAGATCGTATGGACCTGAAACTCGTCAGATAAGTGATAATGCATTGGCTACCATCAGTTTTGGTCGTTGGGGCCGGCAGGGATGGTGCCGTCATCGATGAGCTTCTCGATGGAGTTTTCAAGGATCCGCACCGACCGGCCAATCCGCACGACGTCCACTTTCCGAGCGTAGACCATCTTCCAAGTTGTTTTTCACTAATGTTGAGCCGCAGAGCAGCTTCAGGAACTTTTAAAATGCGAGTCATCTAGCCTCCATTCATCTAACTTGCGTGCTCAAACGTCTCGAACAAGCGCCAAAGGTTGCAAAAGAGGTCCCATGCACCCGTTTCCTAGCTGAACGCTTGATCTGCGCGGAAGCGCACGATCGTCAATCCCAGCGGATTCACAGCGAGTTGGTTGTTCTTCACGTTTTTCGCGGAAGACATAGGTAACGCTGGCGGTCCATCGCTCGCGCTTGATCTCGGAATGAACCGCAGGGTTCGTAAACACCTTTTCGAATTCGATTCGCGCCGAATACGGCGACTGACGAAGGTCATCGAGAATGACATTCTTGATGACCTCGACATCGACATAGGGAAGCGAGCTGTCTTTGATATAGGTCTGGATGACGTTATCCTTGCGTTCCTGGTCGATGACAGCGCGCTGAACGTCGCCATTCAGGAAGTAGAGAGAGTTGGTCTGGTCGCGCTCGATGGTGAAGCGATTCTTGACCGAGTACAGTTGATCGCGCTTCGCCTCAAAGAATCGTCTCCGCTGGTCGACGGCGGTGGCTACGACCGGATCCTCATGGTTTACGAACGGGATGTCGGGACAATTGCGCTTGAAGAGATACTGGTAGACATGGAAGCATGGCCCGAATGCCCTGAGCGCTCCCTCAAGCCGCTTCACGGCGTACTCCTGCTCTCCGCTGTCTAACGACTCGTAATCGACGCCGCCGACACGTAGGACCATCCCGACGTCTCCGCTCTTGGTCAGAAACGTGGTTTCATCCCAGAAACCGTAAAGATTGATCTGCGCATTGAGCGATGCAGCTTCTTTCCACGGTTTGAGGGCCCGGGCGATGTTCAGCATCAACGCACCTCGACCATCGGGATCTGCTGTTTTGCCGCATCGTAGCGAGTCTTATAGCGTTCCGCCTTCGCCAGAATGCGAAGAAATGCCGGGTCACTGTTGGTCACCCAATGCCCAAAGGCGAACCCGCCAATAAACACAGCGATCCCGGCGAGGATGGAATCGAAAAGGTTGAAGGCGCCGACCGCACTCACGCAGATCAGGTAAAAGACCGTGCACTCGACACCCAGGTAGGTCAGAGGCTTGTGCAGGCTCTTGAATACTCGATTGCTTCGTTTGCGATTTGCCTTTGCGTCTGCCATCTTCGCCTCATTGGGGGAGAGAGTTGACGAACACGAAGCTCTGGCTAAACTCCCCAGAGCCAGGAAAGGACGTTGACTGCAAGCACCGCGATGCCCGTTCCTGCAGCCACGCCCGCGAGCGCTTTCTTGGCTCCGGGCTCACCGTGAGCAAAGCCGTAGCCGCCGATCACGATTGCGATCAGACTTGCGACCTTTGCGATCGTTCCCGTGAATAGGGTTTGCAAGGCCGTGAAGCCGGTGTCAAGGGGAGAGCCGGCAGCCTGGGCGTGCGCCCGCTACCGGCAAGAGCAGGAGAAGCAGGAAGATCGCTTTCGAGTCTTGCAATGCCCGGAAGCGTTTCTGCCATGCGGGCGAAAGCTTCATGCGATGTACCTCCTTTGCTGTGAAATTGACCGCGATCGAGCGGGTCATGCCCCAGAGATTGGCGCGAAGTCGATTTCTTGTCCAAGGCTTTGTTTGCACGCCTTAATGCGTAAAACTCATCAATACGGTGTGCGTCGTAACCGTGCGGAGTAAGACGACACGGTTCGGCTTGCGCGCTTGTGGAAAAAATTTAGCTCGCAATCGCCAGATTGGCTCCGCCAAGTTCACGCGCGATGTCTGCGATCATCTTCTGCACGCGGTAGGAGACTCCCCGGCGATAGGTAATGACCAGCAGAAGCGTTTAGAGGCCGCTGATCGGAGAGCATCGGAGATCCCGAGGAGCGTCGCCGCAGACTCCGCCCGGCACAATCGCAATGCCGACACCGTCCTGGACGAGATTAAATGCCTCGGACGGAGATGTCGCTTCCGCCGCAACCTTCGGCTTGAACCCTGCAGCCGCGCACTGGGAAAAGAACCATTCCTCAAGAACGGGATCTGTGCGATCTGAGCATGGCAGGATCAGCGGGTGTGCTCTCAATTCGATGAGTCCAACTGCGCTCAGATTCGCCTGGTACGCGCGAGGCCATACGGCGGAGAGATGCTCTGAACGCAACGGTATCGCTTCGAGATAATGTTGGCCGGCCGGCCGGACCATTACGCAAGCTTGGCAGGCGTCCGCGATCAGAGAGTCCGTCAACTCCTGAGAGGAAGCCCGGCGTAGTTCGAGGTACACGGATGGGAACCTTGCGCTATGATTGGCGCGGATTTCATGTGGAATCGTCGGGGCTACGAAAGGTGAGTAGCCGATCACGAACGAGGATGCCTTACGTCGGGCTCGCAGGCGCGCCAATCTTTTCGATTTCTCGAATTCAGTAACAAACCTGGCCAGCATTTGTTCGAGGTCCATGATGAACTCGACTGCTTCCTCGGCAATGGCTACATAGTGATTGGTGCGGACGAAAATCTCGATTCCAAGTTCGTCCTCGACTTCTCTCACCTGCCGGCTAAGATTCGATGGGTCAACGTGCAGTCGTTCCGCCGCCTTCCCGAAGTGCCGCTCGCGCGCAACAGCGAGAACATTTTCGAGTTTTCGGAGTGGGGGAGTACCAGCCATGAGTTCACCACCAGGATGAAATGGTCCTCACAGAACCGGAGAAGATAGAGACCCCTCAACTGACTAAAGGCACTTTGAAAGGTCTCTTTGGGGACAAATGCCCGCCAATTCACCGAGAATCCACGAACGACAAGCGCCCGAAATTAGCCCTCTACTTGTAAAGGGTGTGGAAAACGCCAAAAATGGACACATGCCGCAGCTTTTTCGCCAGACCCATTCATGAGCAACAATGGCCCGTCGTTGGTAAGGCACCGATTTCGTTCTTGCGAATTGATTCTTGCCACGTGCCTGAAAGGGCGCCGGATTTCATGTGTGGCCAGATCAATCGGCCTCGTACCAACGATCAGGACCGGATGGCTGGAGCGCCCCGAATGGGTAATATACTGCTCCAATCCTAATCTTATGTCAATATAGCGCTATACAAACACGTTTGCTATACAAACGTACATCGAGGCCGTTGACCTTCTCGGCCTGAAACTGTACTTTCCGTTCTAATGACGGACTTCGACGAGATTTATCGTGAAGTGGGACGGAAGATCCGTCAAACGAGAGAGAACCATCATCTGAGCCAGGATTCCTTGGCCCAGCGTCTCGGGATCAGCCGTACATCGATGGTCAATATCGAGGCTGGCCGGCAGCGCACTCCGCTGCACGTCCTCTGGCAGATCGCCGAGCTGCTTGAAACCAAATTGACTTTGCTGATTCCCTCGCCGGAAGAACTGCTTGCGCCGCAGAACCCGACCGTGCTCGATAGAGAAATGATGAAGCAGATCGAGGAAGTGGCCAACGGCGATCTGGCTACCATCAAAGCCTTGACAGGCTTTGTGACTAAGAAGCTCAGAGGGAACGTCAATACGCCGAGGGACGAGAGGAAGGCGCATGGCAAGACACAATCTCGAAGAAAGAGCTGAAAAGA
>Ga0206870_1007_pt1 | contig 56549 bp, 38 predicted proteins | sample Alteio_BWOrgCont_36_FD_152620 | JGI IMG/M metagenome (GOLD analysis project Ga0206870, IMG submission 152620) | Enriched cells from forest soil in Barre Woods Harvard Forest LTER site, Petersham, Massachusetts, United States -... | ecosystem: Environmental > Terrestrial > Soil > Temperate forest >... | reverse complement strand
CACTGTCTTGCCAAGATCGATGCCGATCGTGTGTAGTTCCATGGGACGCCTCCTCCGTGTGCCTCTTATACCGCAGCTACTGGCTGGGTAAAGGCGGCGGACCATCCCATTAGTTTCGGGCCGTTATTTCCGTATTGCCGGTCAATCGTCGAGAACGCGAAGCCCATCAGAATCCCGTGAGCGCTTGGCGATTATGGACTGTGAGCTGGGATAAAACGTACGGCACGCAGACTGTTCCCATCACGAGTGGTCTTGAACCCCGGCGCGAGAGGGGCTGGGCTGGCACACCGCGGACCGCGGTCGTCGCTCCGACCATCATCACTTACGATACTGGCTAACTCCGCCAGTCATGTCGGTCAGGTCGGGGCGTATCCGAAGGCTCTGTCCTGAACCGGCTCACTAAGAGCGCCACCGTAATCGCTATGTAAAGAACCCCGGTCACTCCCTCCAGCGCAGCCAATATACGAGCTTCTCCGCTGAGCGGAACGATATCGCCGTATCCGATTGTCGAGAGCGTTATCAGGCTGAAATAGAGCAGGTTGGTCTCACGCTCGGCTGGGTTGCCTGCGATCTGGATTGAACCCGGGTACAACACGTCTATCGCCAGATAGAGAGTCGTCCACAGCAACCCCAGCAATAGGTAAATGTTGACTGCTGTATAGAGGTGAGCCTGTGTGACTAGACGAGAGCTCCTGAGATAAGAGAAAAGAGCCACCGCGGTGAGCGCGAAAAATACAGCCAAAAAGCCCCATCGAATCCCGGTTAGTGTTCGGCTGCGGAAAGTGTTTCCGGTTACAACAAAGACGATGTTGACCAACATCAAGGAAACCGACGGCCACACCCACAATTTGATTTGCGACAACCTGATGGTGGATACAATGACTGGGATGAATGTCACTCCCGCGAGCACCAACCGGCGCCAACCATCACGGTCCAACACCGGAGTCAACACAATGGCCAGCAGCAAGGAAAGGAGTAGAAGCAAATCGGGTCGCGATTCAAGTTTCGTCTGCATCAAGAAACTTTAACAATGGGCAGTCGATCGAGTACCTATCAACTCGAACCAACCCGTTTGAAGTAGAAATATGCCACATTCATGTTGCCGCCCGTCAATATGTGAACGGAAGAACATTTCCCCCCTTGCTGAGACTGAGCTTGAAAAGTTGCGGGGCCAGATAGTGCGTAATAAAAATCGGCATTCATGAACAGACTGTTCCCGTTGACTGCGCTGAGTAGTCCGTGATCCTCCCTAGGGATGAGGAGAAATTCGAGAACGATACCAAGCACGATCCAAAAGAACAGCAGTCGGAACACACGTCCTGTGGGGACCTCGGCGTCCATTGGGGACCTCAATACGCGATTGTCGCCAGTTTAACTCCCGGTTAGTCGGCAATCCGGAAGTAATTCTGCCGAGGCTTCGCCTGCCAGAGACAATTATGAGATAGGTTCTAGCCTCCTGAGTCACAAGTAGGTTGTATATAGATGGGAGGCGTTCAATGGTGAGGCATGGAGTCTCGTCGTGGACGGCCGAAGAAGCATGAGCTGGTGGTAAGCCCAGGGCAAAGAGCCGAGTTGGAGCGCATAGCGCGGCAGTCTCGCAGCGCTCGTTCGGTGGCCTTCCGCGCCCGTATCGTTTTAGAGTGTGGGGGTGGAGCAAGCAACGCGGCGGTAGCAGCGAAGTTTGCGCACGACAGGATTTACAGTTGGTCTCTGGCGCAACCGCTTTATTGCCGAGGGAGTGACCGGGCTGGGCGATGAGCCGCGTCCGCGAGCGCCGCGTGAGATCGGTGACGAGAAAATCGAGCAGGTGGTGTGGCTGACGCTGGAGAAGACTGCGAAGGGAGCGACGCACTGGTCCAGCCGCATGCTAGCAGTCAGAACCGGTCTAAGCCAGTCCACCATCAGCCGCATCTGGCGTGCCTTTGGACTGAAGCCGCATCGCACAGAGAGCTTTCAGCTATCGACTGATCCATTGCTGATCGACAAAGTGCGGGATATCGTTGGGCTCTATCTCGATCCACCCCATCATGCGCTGCTGTTGTGCGTGGATGAGAAGTCGCAGATTCAGGCACTCAGCCGTACCCAGCCTGTGCTGCCCATGCGGGCCGGACAACGGGAGCGGCGCACGCACGACTACAAGAGACATGGCGTCACCAGCCTGTTTGCCGCTCTCGATATCGCGACCGGCAACGTTCTTGGCAAGTGCTATCGACGCCATCGTTCGGTGGAGTTCCTCGACTTCCTGAAGAAAATCGACACCGCCGTTCCTGCCGATCTGGACATCCATCTGGTGCTGGACAACTACGGCACACAAGACAGCGCTGGTCCGCCAGTGGTTACAAAAAAGATCACGGTATCACCTGCACTTCACTCCCACGCATGCCTCCTGGCTCAACCAGGTGGAACGCTGGTTCGCACTGCTTACCCAACGGCAGATCAAGCGCGGTTCACACACCAGCGTGCAGGAACTCGAAACGGCGATCCGCGAATTCATCGCTGTCCACAACCAACAGCCCAAACCCTTTCGATGGACCAAGTCCGCAGACCAGATCCTGGCCTCCATCGCTCGATTCGCTACTTCTACTCTCGCCGCGCACTCACCCACAATTTATACGAGAAATCAATGACTCAGGAGACTAGCTTCCCGGCGGCCGCACAGTGGTGCGTGGCTGCACCCTGGTCAAGTGGCCCTTTACACTGATCCACAACAAAATTCTTGATTCCTTCTTTATGGGTGTCGGCGTGTACGAAATGAAGAAGTGAGAACTGTTCAGCTTAGAGATAATGGGAACCGCTATCCAACCCGCACGAAGACTGTCTCGACCCCAATCCAATGACGACTCAAACTGAAGCCGCCAGCCGGGCGATCGATGCCGGCGAGGCCTCGCGATGCCGGGTTCGTCCGGTGACACCTGTAGACATACGTCATATGACTGCAATCTACGGCAACTTTGTCGCGACGAGCACGCCGACCTTCGAGATCGTGTCTCCGGATGAGGCGGAGATGCCAAGGAGATGGCGGGCGGGGGACATGCCCACGTCTGGCGATAAAACCGCCAGATATGGGGCGCCCAAAAACCAGAATTTCAGATGTGGATCATCCAGCCCTGACGGTCTTGATGCTGGTCGCCACTCAAGCCAAAACCGGGCTTGAATGGGCCACCCGCCAACTGTGTAGGAATTTCAAAGTAAAACGCTTGCCCGCTCCCCTTGCTCCCCGACATGGGAACGCGTACGCTCGCAGCACCCCCCTAGCTCAAGGAGAAAGCAGAACATGGCAGAGATTTTTGTGGAACAAAGGGGACCGCAACAGTACGTCGCACTTCGATGCGAGGCGATCGTGTCTGAAGGGACAACACAAGAGGACACCGCTCACAGGGCCCGCCGGTTGTATCCGGGCGATGTGGTGTTCGGAGACCGAGTTCGAACGACGACCGTCGGATTACCTGACAAGTGGCGTCGGATATTCTAGGACGCGTTAACCGGGAGGGGACAATCGAACGGACGTCCCCATCCTTTCTTTCTGTATTTCTTTTCCGCCCTACCTGCGATGATGAGAAGTAGGACCTGTGTCCTCCCCAACGCGCATGAGACATTCAATCGGGTTTTCAGGAAGGTTCCTGAGAGAATGGGCGTCGAGGATAGCACTCGGTGAGGGGACTTATGAAGACATATCAAGGCAGCCGGTACGGAAGGACAGCGAAGTTAGAAAGTGGCGGCAAGACTTGGGAATACTTAACAGTGTCACACGCTATCAGCCGGTTGCGGTCAGCGGTAAAGGCAATGACACAAGAAAAATCACTGCGTATTCGTGACTTTGGAGGATTGCTCCACCAAGTGGGCAGCGCGGCCATCACGCTTGATTTAAACGAAACGTTGCTTTAGACCGTCGGGCTAGCGGCGTGTCGCAGAGACAACGTACTGCGGATGCGCCGGGTCGGATCGGAATATTTCCACTGAATCTGCCCGAGATGCTCCATGACGCGGCCGACTCGGGCTAACAAGCCCAACGGCTATCTTCTCGGCTCATACCGCATCGCCGGAACTAATTCCGAATGAATTCTTGATTCCTTCTTTATGGGTGTCGGCGTGTACTAAATGAAGAAGTGAGGACTGGTTCAGCTTAGAGATAGTGGCAATCGCTATCCAACCCGCACGAAGGCTGTCTCGACCCAATCAAATGGCGACTGGAACTGAAGCCGCCAGCCGGGCAAGCGATGCCGGCGAAGTCTCGCGATGCCTGGTTCGTCCGGCGACACCCGCAGACATACCTGATATCACCGCAATCTACGGGAACTTTGCCGCAACGAGCACGGCGACCTTCGAGATAGTGTCTCCGGATGAGGCGGAGATGCTGAAGAGATGGCGGGCGGTGCGGGAGCGCGACCTGCCGTACCTGGTGGCGGAACTCGAAGGCTATGTCGTGGGCTTTTGCTATGCGTCCCAGTTCCGCCCGCGCGAAGGCTACCGCTTCACGGCAGAAGACTCGATTTATGTGCGGCCGGATTGCATCGGGCACGGTGTGGGCAAGGCGCTGCTGGCGGAGCTGATCGCGCAGTGTAGGAAAAAGGGCTGCCACTCGATGGTGGCCTGCATCTGCGGAGTGAACCCCGCATCTCTGGCGCTGCATGCCTCGCTGGGGTTTCGAGAGGTGGGTTTGTTGCCCGATGCAGGGTACAAGTTCGGGGAATGGCTGCGCATGTCGATCATGCAGCGGCTGCTCTAAATAGACAGGCCGGACACCCATCCCTCGGAGTAAGGAATGGAAGTCCGGCTGAATTATTTCCGACTACTTCTTGAGCGATGCCATATCGATCACGAAGCGGTATTTCACGTCGCTCGTGAGCAGGCGGTCGTAGGCTTCGTTGACCTGCTGGATGGCGATCGTCTCGATATCGCAGACGATGTTGTGCTTCCCGCAGAAGTCGAGCATCTCCTGGGTTTCCTTAATGCCGCCGATGATGGACCCGGAGAGACTGCGGCGTCCGAAAAGCAGACTGAAAGCTGAGACGGGAAACGGCTTCTCCGGGGCTCCGACGAGAACCATGTTGCCGTTGACGCCGAGAAGGTTGAGGTAGGCGTTGATGTCGTGGTCGGCGGAGACGCAGTCGAGGATGAAGTTGAAACTGCCGGCGTGCTTCTGCATCTGGGCGGCGTCTTTGGAGATGACCACTTCGTCTGCGCCGAGACGCTTGCCATCTTCGACCTTGTTGGCCGAGGTGGTGAAGAGCACGGTGTGAGCGCCGAGCGCGTGGGCGAATTTGACTCCCATGTGGCCGAGTCCGCCGAGGCCGACGATTCCTACTTTCTGGCCGGGCCCGACTCTCCAGTGATGCAGCGGTGAGAAGGTGGTGATTCCGGCGCAGAGCAGGGGCGCGGCGGCGGCGTGATCGAGGCTCGAGGGAACTTTGAGGACGAAGGCTTCGTCGACAACGATGCTCTCAGAGTAGCCACCGTAGGTGACGCCTCCCAAGTGCTTGTCGGGGCCGTTGTAGGTGAGGACGGGGATCTTCTCGCAGTACTGCTCGAGTCCGCGCTTGCATTGCGGGCAGACGCGATCGGAGTCGACCATGCAGCCGACGGCGACAATATCTCCTTTTTTGAACTTTGAGGCTGCGGAACCGGTGGAGGTGACGCGGCCAAGGATTTCGTGGCCGGGAACGACAGGGTAAACAGTCGGCATCACGCTTTGCCATTCGTTGCGGACCTGGTGAAGGTCGGAGTGGCAGACTCCGCAGAAGAGGATTTCGATGGCGACGTCGGATGCGGTGGGGGTGCGCCGTTGAATGGTGTGAGGGGCGAGCGGCGAGGTTGCGGATTTGGCCGCGTAGGAGCGCGCAGCGGTAGACCCGGTGGCAGACTGGGCCGCGTGGGCAGGGGCAGTTGTAGACATGGTTTTCTCCTGTTGGACCATCCGGTCACAATCTTATGAGACCGCGAGGGAGGGGTCTACATCCATACACAGAGCTGCCTGTTTCTTGCCTGATCCTGCAAAGCAGAGTTGGACGGGCGGTCAGTGTGAGAGGTGTGTGAATAACGATGGACGCGCACGAGAAAAACCGGCGAAGGATGGTGGAGCTTCTGGAGCAACTGGCGACGCTGGACGGTACCCACGAATCGCCAGTGGAAGGCGTGAAGTTTCTGCGCTCCGGGCGCTCGCTGGGACGCATTCCAGTGATGTATGAGCCCAGCATCGTGATAGTGGCACAGGGCCGAAAGCGCGGCTACCTGGGAGACCAGCGGTTTGTTTACGATGCACGCAATTATCTGACCCTGACGGTGCCTTTGCCCTTTGAATGCGAAACGGAGACAGCCGCGGAGGGGCCTTTTCTGGCGATTGCGGTGCGCATCGACCTGGCCCTGTTGAGCGAACTGGTGATGAGGATGGGCGCACCTGGCCGCGGCGGGGAGTCAGCTCCGAAGGAGTCGAGCGTGACGGCGACTCCGATGGATGCGGCGCTGAGCGATGCGGTGGTGCGGCTGCTGGAGTCGATGCAGGTTCCCATAGATGCGGCGGTGCTGGGGCCGCAGATTCTTCGCGAGATTGTTTACCGGGTGCTGCGGGGGCGGCGCGGCGGCGCGTTGCAATCGCTGATGCAGATGGACACGGCGCGTATACAGGTGCATCGGGTGATGCATCGCATGCATTCGGAATACGCAAAGCCGTTCGAGGTAACGAGAGCGGCTACCGATGCGGGAATGAGCGTGTCTGCGCTCCATCACCACTTCAAGACGATGACGGCAACGTCGCCGCTGCAGTATCTGAAGTCGGTGCGGCTGCACAAGGCGAGAATGCTGATGGTGCAGGAGTCTGTCGGTGCGGCGATCGCCGCGGAGCGCGTGGGCTATGAGAGCGCGTCGCAGTTCAGCCGGGAGTTCAAGCGCCTGTTCGGGATGTCTCCGGTGCACGAGACGGAACGGCTGAGGGCGATGTTCGGGGTTGCGAGGGCGGGTGAGTTGCGGGTGAGCGGAGCGGTTCTGAGCAGCGCGGCGGGATGAAGGGCGATCAACAGACTTAGCGCTGCTTTTTGCTCCTGAGTGGTGACATACCAGTGAAGCAACAGTAGAATCCTGTGGGCTCGGCGACAGAGCTGTCGAAACCCTGCCAAGACGCCGCCGAGAACCTGCCGCACCTTCCCAGGAGCCTAACAGTGGAAACATTGATGATTACCCCGCCCCCAAGGCCAGGAGCGCCTCCTCCTGCGCCTCCGGTGAATGTGAGTGGTTGGCCGCTCGGCTTTGACATCTACCAGAGCAATGGTCCGGCAGCAGTGACGGTAGCGGATTTCCAGGCCCTGAAACGGGTGGGAAAGATCTTCGGCATTCATAAGGTGGCGCAGGGGGGCGTGGATGGTCACTTTGACGACCGTTACCCTCTGATTCGCCAAGCAGGACTCATCCGAGGCTGCTATGACTTCTTCGCTCCGCTAAGCGTAGACCCGCAGGTGACCCTGCTTGTGACTCACGTGCAGCGGCTGACACCGGGTGACCTGGCTCCCGCGCTTGATCTGGAAGACGGCAGCGGAGCGCTCAACGCGAAGTACCACTACAGTTCCGGAGTGCCAGCGAGCGGAGGAAAGCCTGCAAAGACGGCATTGCAATGCCGGCAGGACCTCTTCAACGATGTGATGGCGTGGCTCAACGGCGTCGAGAAGCAGCTGGGGCGGATTCCGATTGTCTATACAGGGGTAATCTGGCGTGAGCAGTTCAGCGCGGCGGCCTCTCCGAATCTGCCGGATATGAATGTTTATCCGCTGATGACTGCTCATCCGCAGTACGCTGCGCCGAATCCTACGGCGACGGGAGAGATATTGAACGGGTGGTCGGACTACGCGATCTGGCAGTATGCGGAAAACAAGAAAGCGGGAGCGCAGGGTGCTCAGCAATGGGGCGTCAATCCTTATCTTGAGCCGGGGACGGCAACATTCGACGGCATCGACTACGACGCTTACAACGGCACGATCTGGAGCCTTCGCGGCCTGGCCGACATTGGGCGCCCGGGGGTTGCGCTGAATGGGACCGATCCGTACATCGCTCACTCGGAGATTGATGGACACATCCATTTGATTGCTCGTCCGAGCGGGTGGACAGATACCGATCTGGGCGCATCGGGGAGCCTGGCCGGCGGCGGCGAAGATCCGGTGCTGATGTCGTCGGAAGGCTCTTTCTTTCTTTACTTCCGGTCGGAGGGGCATCTGATCGAAGCGGTTCTTGCGAGCGGAAGCTCGAACTGGGACGCGAACCAAATTGAAGAGGCAAATCTGATTCATGATCCGCGCGTGGCGCTTGATGGAGACAAGCGGTACGCCGTGTACTGGGCGGACGATGACGACTGGCACCTGATGACCTTCGATGGGAGCTGGGCGGGGTCGGGTGGGATACTGCGCGCGGCGAACCTTGGGAACTCAACGGGGCAGCCGACGGTGTATGTCACGGGAGGCGTGCCTCACGTGGTGGGACGTGTGGATGGGGACGGCGACCTTATTGATGCGTGGCCGGATGGGAGCGGCGGCTGGAGTCACGACAATGTGAGTGCGCTGGGGCAAGATCTTGCTCCGACGATGCCCGCGGCGACATATTCTCCATGTGCGTATGAAACGAGCGGAGGGGTCGGCATTGTCTTTCGCGCTGTGGGCGGGCATTTGTGGCTCGTGAATCGCAGCGATAACTCGCCGACCGATCTTACGGCGACGACTCAGGCACCGATTGCCACGGGGCATCCCTCGTGTTTTGTGTTGCAGGACAAACAGCATATTGTGTTTCGCGCAGTAGACCGGCTGATCCACGAGATATGGCTGGAGAGCGGCAGCTGGCACCTGCAGCAGGTGTGCGATGCGACGGCTGCGGCTGATCCGGTGGCAACGACGAATGGGACGCTGGCACTGGTTGGGTTCCGAGGCTCGGATGGAACGATCTATCAGTCGCAGTTCGATGGCACGGGCTGGAACTGCGGGCAGACTGCAACCGTGACATTACCGACACCCACACCGACACCAACGCCGACTCCGGCACCAACGCCTCATCCAACACCTACACCAACTCCGACACCAACGCCGACACCAGTAGCAACGGGACCAACGCCCACGCCGGGCACCGGAGACATCGGCACGGCGGCGTTGTTTCCGGCGGAGGCGTCGGAGTATCGTCCCTCGACGCCTCGTCCGGGCGCGCCTTCAAAGGGTGGAGCAGCAGGCTCAGCAACAGCACCGCCGCGATCGGAAAGCAACGCGTCTGCCCTGGTGAGCGTGATAGGGTTCGCCGCTCTGGTTGGCGCAGTTGCAGCGGCGGCCGTGGTTGCAGTGGTTGCCATTGCGAAGGAGGACAAATAAGGCCGGAGCAGTTGGCGCCCGATCCCCCTGTGCGCCCCGAACAAGTGAGGCTCGACGGCGGCCGGTTGTGCTATTCTCGCGACGTGTCAGCTGTGTCAACCGTTACCTCGGTCCGCAATTCGGAAACTCTCCGGCATGCGGCGCTGGTACGCGTGACGCACTGGATCACGGTCATCTCATTCTTTGCGTTGCTGATCACCGGCGGCGAGATTGTGATCTCTCACCCGCGGTTCTACTGGGGTGAAACCGGCAATGTGAACATGAGGCCCCTGTTCACGATACCGATTCCCTCGTCGAGGGATACTGTTCCCACCGGCTACGGCTACGTGATGCCCGACCAGAATGGCTGGAGCCGGTATCTCCACTTTCAGTCTGCATGGGTTCTCGTCCTAACCGGTGTGGTCTATGTCCTGGTGAGCTTGTGGAACGGGCATCTGCGCAAGAACTTGTTGCCTGCGAAGGGTGAGAGGTCATGGCGAGCGGTATGGGGAGTGATCGCGAGGTATCTTCGCCGCGCGCCTGCGGATGCGGCGGAAGCCCGCTCGTACAATGTGGTGCAGCGGATCGCATATCTGTCGGTGATCTTTGTTCTCTTCCCGCTGGTGATCTGGACGGGCCTCGCACTGTCTCCCGCATTCAATTCCGCGGTGCCAGCGGCGGTCAATGTGTTGGGAGGACGGCAGTCCGCGCGCACACTGCATTTCTTCGCCTCAGGATTGCTGGTGCTGTTTCTCGTGGTGCATGTGGCGATGGTAGCCCTGGCGGGGTTCTGGAGCCGGGTGCGGGCGATGATCACGGGGCGGGTTGTGGCACGCCAGGAGCATACTGTCATAAGCGAGAAGAGTACCGTCGTACGGTAGGAGCGCAGATGGGCAAGATTTCACGCCGCAAGCTGATCACAGGCGGTCTGGCCGCGACGGCGGGCGTGTCGGGTCTGGCAGTCGCCACAGGGCTGGCCAAACGCTATGTGCTGGTGCCTCCCGATTGCCGCGGAATCTACGGAGCGGGCGAGACCCTGACGTATGCGGCGCAGCGGCTTATGACGAGACACTCGCTGGCGCGGGAGTTCCCTCGCAGCATGATTTCCGAGAAGCCCTTCGCCAACGAAACCTCGCCTCCCAACGATGCGTTCAAGCGTCATCAGGCCAGCGGTTTTCTGGACTGGAAGCTTTCGGTTGACGGAATGGTCGTTCATCCCACGTCGTTTTCACTGGCTGATCTCAGAAGCCTGCCGGTACGAAGTCAGATCACCGAGGTAGTGTGCGAGGAGGGTTGGTCGTATGTCGCCGAGTGGATCGGAACGCCCTTGTCTGAGGTGCTGAATGCGGTCGGCGTGCTGCCGCAGGCGCGCTATATCGTGTACTTCTCGATTGATCGCGACTGGTGGGAAAGCATCGATATGGCCGATGCCCTTCATCCCCAGACTTTCCTGACCATGGGGATGAACAACGGCGACCTGCCGGTTTCCTTCGGGGGTCCGCTGCGCATGCGGGTGCCACGGCAGCTCGGCTACAAGAGCGTGAAGTACATCACCCGCCTGACGGCTACAGATAATCTGAAAGGCTTCGGCAAGGGTCTGGGGTCGGCGTCGCCGGAAGCCGGCTATGCGTGGTACGCGGGCATCTGAAAGTCAGGCTTGAGGCGCTCAGGCCTGAGGTTTCGGGGTGAGGCGGACGAAGCGCGGGGCGAGTTCGTCCCACTTGGAAAGCAGCCACCAGGCACGGGTGCTGAAGCTCTTCTCGGCGTGGAGCTGAACGAGTCCGTGGATGGCTTCGCGGACTTCGCCGTCGAGGGTTTCGTACTGCTCCGCTTTGAGGAAGTCTTCGTGATAGAGGATGTCGCGCATGAAGCTGCCGTCCTCATCGAAGACCCAGGCGAGGCCGCCGGTCATGCCTGCTCCAAAATTGAAGCCTGTAGCGCCGAGGATGACGGCGAGGCCGCCGGTCATGTATTCGCAGCCGTGGTCGCCGACGCCTTCAACGATGGCGAGAGCTCCTGAGTTGCGGACGGCGAAGCGCTCGCCGGCGCGGCCGGCGGCGAAAAGGGCTCCGCTGGTGGCTCCGTAGAGCGCGACGTTGCCGAGGATGACGTGCAGCTCGGACTGGAGGGCCGCACGCCCTTGGCCGCGGAGGATGATTTCGCCTCCGGACAGGCCCTTGCCGACAAAGTCGTTGGCGACTCCTTTAAGGATGAGCTGCATGCCGGGAACGGCGAAGGCTCCGAAGGACTGGCCGGCGACGCCGGTCATCTTGAAGACCAGCGGGTGGACGGCCGGCGCGGCGCCGTTGGTGTTGAGCACAGCGAGTTCGCCGGCAAGACGCGCGCCGAAGGTACGATCTTCATTGGCGATGAGGGCTTCGTGGACGTAGGGCTCGCGGGCTCTGTATGCGGCGAGAGCCGGCTCGACCCACACGTCATCGATCGGATCGTGGGCGGTGGGACGATTGTTGCGGCGTCCCTGCCAATGCAACTGGCCGCTGGGCGGCGCTGCCAAGAGGGGTGCCAGGTTCAGGGCACCGTCGAAGCGGGCCTGTTCGAGGAGATCGGTCCGGCCAATGGCGGCTTCGAGCGAGGGCAGGCCGAGCTGCGAGAGCAGGACCTGGAGGTCGCGGGTGAGCTCTTCGAAGAAACGGGCTACGTGCTCGGGCCGGCCGCGGAATTTGGCGCGCAGCTCGGGCTTTTGCGTGGCAATGCCGGTGGGACAGGTATTGAGGTGGCACTGCCGGGCCATGTCACAGCCAAGAGCGACGAGAACCGCGGTGCCGAAGGCGTACTCGTCGGCTCCGAGAAGAGCGGCGATGACGATATCGCGCGCGGTGCGGAGGCCGCCGTCGCAACGCAGGCGGACGCGACCACGCAGACCATTTTGTAACAGTACCTGTTGCGCTTCGGCGAGGCCGAGCTCCCAGGGATTGCCGGCATACTTAATGCTGGAGAGCGGCGATGCGCCGGTCCCACCCGCGTGGCCGGCGATGACGATGTAGTCGGCGTAAGCCTTGGCGACTCCGGCGGCGACGGTACCGACTCCGAACTCGGAGACGAGCTTGACGCCGATAGCGGCACGAGGATTGACACGCTTCAGGTCGTAGATGAGCTGCGCCAGGTCTTCGATGGAGTAGATGTCGTGGTGCGGCGGCGGCGAGATGAGTTGCACGCCGGGTTGGGCGTGGCGGAGGCGCGCGATAAGCTCGGTGACCTTGTGGCCGGGGAGCTGGCCGCCTTCGCCCGGCTTCGAGCCCTGGGCGATTTTGATCTCGATCTCCTCGGCGTGCATGAGGTATTCGGTGGTGACGCCGAAGCGGCCTGAAGCAACCTGCTTGACCTTGTTGTTGAGCATGTGAGAGGGCGTTGGCGTGCCGTTGAGATCGATGTCGACGTTGGGCTGATAGACGGCGGGATCTTCGCCGCCTTCGCCGGTATTGGAGCGCGCGCCGATCGTGTTCATGGCGGCGGTGATGGTCTGGTGCGCCTCGGGGCTCAGCGAGCCGAGGGACATGGCGCTGGCGATAAAACGCTTGTACATGTGCGACGGCGCTTCGACATGTTCGAGGGCCAGAGGCGCGCCGGCAGGGCGGATTTCGAGGAGATCGCGAAGGACGGCAGGCTCTTTTTCTGTGGCCTGTGTGGAGAAGGCAGCCCAGGCGACAGCTGGCTCAGCGACGGCTACGCCGCGGGCACTGCCAACGACGGTCTGAAGAGCTTTTACGGTCTGTGGCTGCCAGGAATGCGGCTCGGCCTTGTCTGCCTTGCGGAAGCGGACCCATCCGTAGTCGGGAAGATCTTTGGTGATAGTCACGATGGGCGTGGGCGTTCCGTCTTCGGCTGGCTCGGCAGGCGGATTCTGGCTGTTCGACCAGACCTGACGGATGTTGGCTTCGAGCTCGGTGAAGCCGATGCCGCCGAGTGGGGCGGGCGTTCCGAAAAAGCAGCGGTCGATGACCTCCGGGCTGAGCCCGAGAGAGTCGAAGAGGTGCGCGCCGCGGTAGCTATCGACGACGGAGATGCCCATCTTGGACATGATCTTGGCGAGCCCGAGATCGAAGGCATGCAGGAGATTGGCTTCGCCCTTTTCAGGATTGAGGCTGCGGGCGGTTTCGAGCGCGAGCCAGGGACAGACGGCTCCGGCACCCATGCCTAGGAGAACGGCGGCGTGGTGGAGGTCGCGGCAGTCGCCGGCTTCGACGGCGAGCCCGGCGAAGGTGCGGACGCCGGCGCGAATGAGGGCGTGATGGACGGCTCCCGCGGCAAGCGCCATGGGGATGGGGATATTTTGTTCGACTGGCAGACGGTCGGTGAGCAGGAGGACGGCGGCTCCTCCGCGCACCAGATCGATGGCCTTGGCGCAGAGGTCGTCGAGGGCCGTAATCAGGTTGCAGGCTGGATTGAAGACGCATTCGAGCACAGCCAGCGGCAGATTGCTGGCGAGGCCGTGGCGGCGCGCGTGGAGATCCTGCATCTGGGCAAGCGACAGGAAGGGCGACGACAGCGAGAGACCGGAGAGCGGCGCGCGCTTGTCGAGCATGTGCGGCCACGGACCGAGGCGGGTGTGCAGCTGCACGACGCGTGCTTCACGGATGGAGTCGGTCGGTGGATTGGTGACCTGGGAGAAACGCTGCCGGAAGAAGGCGTAGACGGGCCGCGGTGATCGGGCGAGCGGGGCTAGCGGCGTGTCGTCGCCCATCGACCAGACGGCATCTTTGCCATCCATGGCCATGGGCTTGAGGATCATGTTCACGTCTTCGCGGGTGTATCCGAAGGCGAGTTGCAGACGGTTGAGCTCGGCGGATTCCAGCAGCGGTCCGGGAACGTGATCGATGAGGGTGCTCTCCTCGAGCAGCTTTTCGTAATCGGGGGCGGCGGCGTCGAAGATAGCCTGGATCTCTTTGTCTTCGAGGAGCACGTGGTCGTCGAGGTCGGCGACAATCATCTGTCCGGGACCGAGTCGGCCGCTGTGAATGACGGTCTCCGGGTCGAGATCGACGAGGCCCGCTTCAGAGCCGAGAACGACGAGCTTGTTTTCGGTCACGAAGTATCGACAGGGGCGCAGGCCGTTGCGATCGAGGACAGCGCCGACGAGACCGCCATCGGTGAAGGCGACGGCGGCGGGGCCGTCCCAGGGCTCCGCGCAATCTCCTACATAGGAGAAGAAGGCGGAGCGGTCGAGGTTGCCCGCAGGCTGGATGAGCATGCGAACGGCTTCGGCGACGGTGCGGCCGTTGCGGGCGAGCAGTTCGGCGGCTTCGTCGAGACTGGTGGAGTCGGAGCCGTCCTTCGTGAAGACAGGTTCGAACTCGGCGGGGAACGTCGCGGCGCGGGCGTCCATGCGTGCGCGGTTGCCCCAGACGGTATTGATCTCGCCGTTATGCGCGAGCATGCGCAACGGCTGGGCGCGGTCCCAGGAGGGCGCGACGTTGGTGGCGTAGCGCTGATGGAAGAGCGCGAAGGGCGTGGTGAAGGCGAGGTTGGAAAGATCCGGGTAGAAATCGGCGAGCAGGCGGCCGGCGCACATGGCCTTGTAGACCATGTTGGACGAAGAGAGCGAGCAGACATAGCCCTGGGCGCCGCTGCGCTCAAATTGCTTGCGGGCGAGGAAGAGCCGGTGCGGGAGGCGCTCCGGGTCGTCGGCGGTAATGAGGACGTGGCGAATGACCGGCAACGTGGAAAGAGCGATCTCTCCCAGGATCTCGGGGCGGGTGGGGACGTCGCGCCAGGCGAGGACGGTAAGGTTTTGCGCGGCGAGGGCCTGCTCGATTTCCGTATGCGACTCGGCGGCGTCGGAGGGAAAGAACATTACGCCGACGGCGAGCGGCTGCGATGCGTCGAGAGCCGTGCCAGTGGAGGCGAGCAGGAAGTCGCGCGGGATGGCGGTGGTGATGCCGATGCCGTCGCTCGACTTGCCGTCGGCGGCCACGGCGCCGCGGTGCTCGAGGCGTGCAAGGGCGGTAAGTGCTTTCTCCAGAATGTCATGCGACGGGACGCTGGTAAGCGTGGCGACGAAGCCGACACCGCAGGATTCGTGGTCGAAGCGGGGATCAACCAAGCTAGCCGCAGAACTTCGTGGGCGCTCGAATGATAGCGGGGAATTATTAAAATTTATGCAGCCCATGAGTTACTATACGACCTCCTTATTTGGCTAGCATCAATAAAGTGCAGTGGGGACGCGGCCTTTCCGCGCTCTATAAAAAACTGCAATAGGTAGTATCAGGAAAAATTATCGGCTGCACTGCTTGACAGCAGCCGTCTCGTATATTTATACATTTAATTGCATCTTTATGCACGAGGCGCGGCCTTATTTCTTACGGCCGCGATTTTCTATTTTGACGAAATACGACCGGCACAATGCGATTCGAGAACTCGTGGCAACAGCCAGTGTGACGAGCCAGGATGAGCTGCGCCGCAAGCTGGTACGCCGCGGCTTCGACGTGACCCAGGCTACGGTCTCGCGGGATATCCACGAGATGCGGCTCTATAAGGGTCCGAACGGCTACGCCCTGCCTAACGGGGGGACCGGGGATGATGAAGACAACGACATGCCGTCCGTCCAGGATGTGCTGGAGAGTTTTGGATTAAAGGTGAAACAGGCACAGAACCAGCTGGTGCTGATCACCACGAACGGCGGTGCACAGCCGGTCGCGCTGGCGATTGACCACGAGGACTGGGATGAAGTTGTGGGCACGATTGCGGGTGACGACACGGTGCTGATCATTTGTCCTGACCAGAAGCGGGCCTCGCAGTTGCGAGGACGGCTGGAAGAGATGATCGGATAAACACAGCCAATAGCCGATAGCCATTAGCCATTAGCCATTAGAAAGACGCAAGACGAAGGAATGAAGAGTCAAGTACAAACCGCGGTAATGGGAGTGAGTGGCTATGCCGGCATGGAGCTGGCGCGGCTGCTGCTGCATCATCCCCGGCTGCAGGGTGTGCCGCCGGTGTTTCTGGGGCGGGCTGATGCAGCCTCCGAAGCTTCGCTCACAGCGATGCATCCGCAGCTGATGGATAACAATGGATCGGCTGCGCTGAAGATTGTGCCGTTTTCGTGGGAGCTGCTGAAGGCGCGCGGCGTGAAGGTGCTGTTCCTGGCGACTCCGCATGAGCAGTCGCGCGAGTGGGCTCCCAAGGCGCTGGAGCAGGGGCTGCGCGTGATCGATTTGAGCGGCGCGTGGCGGCTGAAGGCGGGGACGAATCGCGCTGTGTACAAGTTCGTGGACGACCACGAGAAGAACGGGGGGCATCACCGCGCGGCAGCAGTGCAGGCGAAGGCGGTTTATGGAAGCCCGGAGTTGCATCGGAATGAGATTCGCGGGGCGGAGCTGGTGGCGAATCCAGGCTGCTATGCGACGTCGGTGATTCTCGCATTGAAGCCGTTGGTTGCGGCGGGATGGGTGGATCTGGATCGCGGGATTGTATGCGATGCGAAGTCGGGTGTGTCCGGAGCGGGTAAGGCTCCCACGGAGAAGACGCACTATATGTATGCGGCGGACAACCTGTCAGCGTATGGGATATTTGCGCATCGGCATGTGGGAGAACTGCTGGAGCAATTGGAACTCAAAGATGAGCAGATCGTATTCACGCCGCATCTGCTGCCGATTCCGCGCGGGATTTTGTCCACGATATATGTGACGTTTAAAGAGAAGAAAAGCGGTTCGGATGTAGAGGCGCGGTATCGCGAGTTTTACGCAGACAGCCCGATGGTGCGGGTGTTCAATGCCGGGCAGCTGCCGCAGATTCAGTATTCGGTGCGGACGAATTATTGCGATATCGGATTTGTGCTTAATAAGGATGGGCGGCGATGCGTGATTGTGTCTTGTCTGGACAATTTGCTGAAAGGCGCGGCGGGGCAGGCAGTCGAGAATCTAAACCTGATGTGTGGATGGGGCGAAGCGGAGGGACTGGCATGAAATTCGTAGTAAAACTCGGAGGAGCCACCCTCGAGAATCCGGAACTGTTGCATAAGTGCGCGCAGGCGATTGCCGAGCTGGTGAAAGACGGGAATCAGGTTGCGCTGGTGCACGGCGGCGGCGTGCAGTTGACACGGACGCTGAAGCTGATGGGCAAGCAGAGCGAGTTTGTCGCCGGGCTGCGTGTGACCGATGCCGAGACCCGGGATGCAGCGGTGATGGTTCTGGGCGGGCAGGTGAATAAGGCGCTGGTTGCTGCTCTGGGCGCGCATGGACAGGCGGCGATGGGGCTCTCGGGCGGCGATGGTCTGGTGTTTCGAGCTCGCAAGAAGAGGACAGCACCTGATCTGGGATTCGTCGGCGAGATTGTGGCATCCGATCCCCGCTGGCTGGACGCGATCTGGAAGATGGGCGCGGTGCCGGTGATTTCCAGTCTCGCGCTGGGATTTGACGGCGAGTACTACAACGTGAATGCCGATGAGATGGCGGCGGCCTGCGCGGCGGCGTGCAAGGCCGATGCGCTGGTGTTTCTCACTGACGTTCCGGGTGTGCGCGGGGCGGATGGCGAAGTGATGCGCTGGCTGAGTGTCGGCGAGATTGCATCGCTTACGAAGGATTCGGTGATCACCGGCGGGATGCTTCCCAAGCTGAGTGCGTGCCGTGAGGCACTTCTGCAGGGGGTGAAGCGGGTGCGGATTCTGCCGGCGGAAGTTGCCGCCGTGCTGCCGGATCTTTGCAGCACGCGGGTCGTTCACGGGACTGAAGTATTAGTGGCGTAGAGTATCTCGTTCTGCGACATGAGGAGTTTATGACGCTGGAAGAAATCAAAGCGATAGAAGCGAAGCTGCTGTTGCCGACCTATGAGCGGAATCCGATTCTGTTCGTCAAGGGCGAGGGTGCCTATCTGATCGATGCTCAGGGCGAGCGCTATCTCGATCTGCTGAGCGGGATCGGGGTGAATGCGCTGGGTTATGGGCATCCGGCGATTGAGAAGGCTATTGAGGAACAGAGCAAAAAGCTGATTCATATTTCGAACCTCTTTTTTCACGAGGGGCAGGCGGAGCTGGCGCTGCGGCTGACGAAGATGAGTGGCATGGACCGCGCATTTTTCTGCAACAGCGGAACTGAGGCAATGGAGGCAGCGCTGAAGCTGGCGCGGGCGCATGCCGGACTTCTGCGTGGCGAAGGCAAGAAGATCGGCACGAAGTTTCTGGCGCTCGAGAATAGCTTTCACGGGCGAACGATGGGGTCGGTTGCGACGACGCACAAAGCGAAGTATCGCGAGCCGTTTGATCCGGTAATGCCCGGCGTGGAGTTTGTGGCGTTCGACGATGTTGAGGACTTGAAGGGAAAGTTTTCAGAAGCAGTTTGCGGCGTGCTGATTGAAGCGATTCAGGGCGAGGGTGGGATTCGTCCGGTGTCGCGGGAATTCATGGCGGTGGCGCGCGCGTTGACGCAGTCGACAGGCGCCCAGCTGATCTGCGATGAGATTCAGGCAGGGCTGGGGCGCACCGGCACGTGGTTCGCGTACCAGCATTACGATGTTCGGCCGGATGTGACGACCATTGCGAAACCTCTGGCTGGCGGGCTTCCCCTGGGTGCGATGTTGTGCACGGAGGAGGCAGCCCGCGCGATTCATCCGGGCATGCACGGAACAACATTCGGCGGTGGTCCGTTGGCGTGCGCAGTCGCGGTGGCGGTGATCGACACGATTGAGCAGGAGGGCCTGCTGAATCATGTAACCGAGGTGGGTACATATTTTCATGACCGCCTCAACGAGCTGGCCGAAAAGCATCCGGCTATCGTGGATGTCCGCGGGATGGGACTGATGCTTGCGGCCGAGCTCGATTCAGCCGATCTGGCCAAACAGGTGGCGGGCGCGATGCTGGAACGTCGCATCTTAATTAATAGAACGAGCGAGACGGTACTGCGGTTCCTGCCGCCGTTCATTCTAGGCAAAGGCGATGTGGATCATGCCATCGATGCCATCGACTCAATTCTTACCGCGCATGCACCACAAGAGGCTGGCGCTGCGACGATCGGAGGCACAAACGTTGGCTGACATTCTCTATGAATCCGAATCGCAGGTGGGCGTACTTCCCTCCCCTGCCGAGGCACTTGCTGGACGGGACTACTGCTCTGTGGCTGATTTCTCGACGGCTGAGATCGCGGCATTGATGGAGCTCGCGCATGCAGTGAAGGCGTGTCCTCAGGATTACCGCTGGGCGCTGGATGCGAAGCAGATGGTGATGTTCTTCGAGAAGGCGTCGCTACGCACTCGGCTCACCTTCGAGACCGCCATCAACGCGCTCGGAGGATCGGCGATTTTTGTCGACCAGACGCAGTCGCCCATCGGCGAGCGTGAGTCGATTGCGGACATGGCGAGAAACCTGGAGCGCTGGGTGCAAGTGATTGTGCTGCGTACCTATGCGCACGAGACGATCACGGAGATGGCAGAGATTGCGGCCTGCCCTGTGATCAACGCACTGAGCGATCTTGAGCACCCCTGCCAGGCGCTGGCGGACTTCATGACGGTTGAGGAGCGATTCGGATCGGCGAAAGGGTTGAAGTTCACCTATGTGGGAGACGGCAACAACGTCTGCCATTCGCTGATGCTGATGGGCGCGCAGCTTGGCGCGCACTGCACGATCGGGTCGCCAAAGAATTACGTTCCGAAGGCAGATATGGTGGCCCAGGCACGGGCAATTGCCAACACGACTGGAGGCAGCATTGAGCTGGTTAGCGATCCGGTAGCTGCGATTACAGGCGCGGATGCTGTGTACACAGACGTTTGCACAAGCATGGGATTTGAGCACGAGGTAACGAAGCGCGCTCCGATCTTCAAGCCTTACCAGGTGAATGAGCAGCTGATGTCGCTTGCTGCTCCGCATGCGGTGTTTATGCATTGCCTGCCGGCGCATCGCAATGCCGAGGTGACGGACGCGGTACTTGATGGTCCTCAGTCGGTGGTCTTTGACCAGGCAGAGAACCGCATGCATGCGCAGAAGGCGCTGCTGCTGATGTTGCTGGGCGGTGGACGGAGGACAGGGCATAGGGCAAAGTCGGACCTCCGGTAAGTGTAGATTCCCACGTCCCAGAAGCGGTACGTGGGGCACCCGGCGACGTAGCGCTGGTAATCACCCTCCTCGCCTGCCCTTTTGTGCTGCGAAATGAGCGAACTAGCCTGCAATGGGCTGCGAACACTGAAGAATCTCGAGGTTTTGCACGAAATGTCTGTCATTCTTGAAAGTCTGCCCGTCGGCCAGAAAGTCGGCATCGCTTTTTCCGGAGGGCTTGATACCAGCGCCGCGCTTCACTGGATGAAGCAGAAGGGCGCCTTGCCGTATGCGTATACGGCCAATCTCGGGCAGCCGGACGAAACCGACTACGACGCCATCCCTCGCAAGGCGCTCGAATACGGCGCGGAAAATGCCCGGCTGATCGATTGTCGCGGGCCTCTGGTGCGCGAAGGCATCGCCGCCCTGCAGTCCGGCGCCTTTCACATCTCTACCGCAGGCATCACCTACTTCAACACCACGCCCATTGGACGGGCTGTCACCGGCACCATGCTGGTCACGGCCATGAAGGAGGACGGCGTCGACATCTGGGGTGACGGCTCGACCTTCAAGGGCAATGACATCGAGCGCTTCTATCGCTACGGCCTGCTCGTCAATCCTAATCTGCAGGTCTACAAGCCCTGGCTCGACCCGGCATTCATCGATGAGCTCGGGGGCCGCGCCGAGATGTCGGCCTTCATGGAAAAGTCCGGCTTCGGCTACAAGATGTCCGCCGAGAAGGCCTACTCCACCGACTCCAACATCCTCGGTGCTACCCACGAAGCCAAAGACCTTGAGCTGCTTTCGAGCAGCATCCGGATCGTCGCTCCCATCATGGGAACAGCCTTCTGGCGCGACGATGTCGATGTCATGCGCGAAGAGGTGACTATCCGGTTCGAACAAGGGTCTCCAGTAGCCCTCAACGGCAAGGAGTTTCTCGACCCGGTCGAGTTGCTACTCGAGGCCAACCGCATCGGCGGCCGCCACGGCCTCGGCATGAGCGACCAGATCGAAAACCGCATCATCGAGGCCAAGAGCCGCGGCATCTATGAGGCCCCGGGCATGGCCCTGCTCTTCATCGCGTATGAGCGCCTCATCACCGGCATTCACAATGAGGACACTATCGAGCAGTACCGCGAGAACGGCCGCAAGCTGGGCCGTCTCCTTTACCAGGGACGCTGGTTCGATCCGCAGGCCATCATGCTGCGCGAATCCGCGCAGCGCTGGGTCGCAAGCGCCGTCTCCGGCCAGGTTACGGTGGAGCTGCGCCGCGGCAACGACTACTCGATCCTGAATACTGAGTCGCCCAACCTCACCTTCCACCCCGAACGCCTCAGCATGGAGAAGACAGATTCCGCCTTCTCGCCACGCGACCGCATCGGCCAGCTCACCATGCGGAATCTCGACATTACCGATACCCGTACCAAGCTGATGACCTATGCCCGGACGGGCCTCATCACGCTGAGCCAGGGATCGGAGATGCCGCAACTGAACAGTGGGACGAAAAGCGGGGGGACGAAAGACGGCGCAGCCGCGAAAGGCGAAAAGAATTCATGAGCGAACATTCCGCCAAGATGTGGTCTGGCCGCTTTCGCGAGCCTCTGGACCCGCTCTTCGATCACTGGCAGCGTTCCATTAAGTTCGACCGGGCGCTTCTGAGCGAAGAAGTCATGGCCAGTAACGCTCATGCACGTGCGCTGCTGGCGGCGGGTGTGCTGAGTGACTCTGAATACACGAAGCTTGTGGATGGTCTGGACGGGATCGTTTCACGTTTTATCCAGCAGCCCCACACGCTCGGTGAGCAGCCACACACACCAGAGCCGATGGGTTCAGATGCTGAGGACATTCATCATTTTGTCGAGATGAAGCTGGTTGAGGCGGTCGGCGATCTGGGCCTGAAGCTGCACACGGGACGCAGCCGCAACGAGCAGATCGCGACGGATCTGCGGCTGTATGTGCGGGAGCGCATCGGGATACTGATTGCGCATCTGGACGCATGGGCGGGCGCGCTGGTAGAGCAGGCAAAGAGGCATCGTGATGCGGTGATGCCGTCGTATACGCATCTGCAGCGGGCAGAACCTGTGCTGGTGGCGCACTGGCTGCTGGCGTATGTCCAGATGGTGCTGCGCGATATTTCGCGACTCGAGGATTGTGCGCGTCGCTTGAATTACTGCCCGCTGGGATCGGGCGCGGTGGCCGGGGCGACGCTGGCGCTCGACCGCCATATCGCCGCGCAGGAGCTGGGGTTTCTCGCTCCCACGGCGAACAGTATGGACGCGACCAGCGATCGCGACTTCGTTCTTGAGTATCTGCAGGCGCTGACGGTAATTGGCCTCCATGCAAGCCGGTTCGCAGAGGAGATCACACTATTCGCTACGGCCGAGTTTGGATTTGTCGAGCTGCCGGAGGCATTCTCGACGGGCTCAAGCGCCATGCCGCAGAAGAAGAATCCGGACTTTACCGAGTTGGTTCGTGGGAAGGTGGGGCGTATTCACGGGGCGGCTGAGACGGTGACGCTGCTACTGAAGGGACTGCCGCTCGCGTACAACAAGGACATGCAGGAGACGCAGGAGCCGGTGTTCGCGGCAACGAGCACGGCACACCTGACGACGCATCTGCTGGCGAAGTTTACCGGCGCGCTGGAGTTTCGCATCGAGCGCATGCGCGCGGCCTGCGAGAGCGGGTATCTGAACGCGATGGCCGCTGCGACGTATCTTGTACATAAGGGAGTTCCCTTCCGCAAGGCGCACGAGAAAATCGGCAACGCGGTGCGGTATTGTCTGGATAAGGGCTGCGAGCTGGGTGATTTGACATTGGATGAGTTGAAGCAAATCGGACCTGAATTTGAAGAGGACTTTTTTGCGGCGGTGACGCTGGAGGCGACGCTCGATTGTCATGATGTGATCGGCGGAACGGCGCGGAGCCGCGTGCATGCTGCACTGGCGGAGGCTGAAGAGCGAGTGCAGGCTATTGCCGACGTCTACGGGTCAGTAAGCATGGGCGACGCTGTAAGCGCGGGCGACGCCGGGGTGATCCATGCTGGTGCGTAAGGCGCGCCTGCAGGACGCGACCAATATCTACGAGCTGGTGAACAGCTTGTCGCATGACGGCACGCTGCTGCGGCGTGTCTTCTCGGAGATCTGCGAGAACGTTCGCGACTTTACCGTGGCGGAGAGCGAAGCGGGCGTATTTCTGGGGTGCGGGGCGCTGCACCTTTATGGGCCGCATCTGGCGGAGGTGCGCTCGATTGTCGTCAAGCCGGAAGCAAAAGGCCAGGGTGTGGGCGGGCGAATTCTTTTTGCCCTGCTGGACGAGGCCGAAGACCATGGCATTGGATGCGTGTGCCTGTTCACGCGTATTCCCGACTTTTTCTTTCGCTATGGCTTTCGCGAAGTGGAAGACCGAGCGGCGTTGCCGGACAAGATCTTTAAAGATTGCCAGAACTGCCCCCGCCTTTATCGCTGCGACGAGGTGGCCATGGCCAGGGGACAGATACCGAAGATGTCCATTCTCGGCCCTCGAATCGAAGCGGAACAGCTTGTGCGGCTGACGGGGTAAGACCCGATTCCACGGAGCGCGCTATTCTTCGTTACAATTGGCGTTTGCAAAAAGAGAACGCGAGAATGCACGGTCCCGCATCGTATTGATCGCATGAACTGGAAGCTGGAACTCGCGCTCTTCTCCTGTGCCGTGCTAGGGCTGCGGCATGGCTTTGATTATGACCACCTTGCAGCCGTCTCCGACATTACAGCCGTGCAGCGGGACTGGAAGCAGGGTATGCGGCTCGGGGTTACCTATGCGCTGGGGCATGCACTGACGGTTGTGGTGCTGGGCGCGCTGGTGGTGATGCTGCATATTCCGTTGCCGGCAAAACTGGATGACTGGACGGAGCGGCTAATCGGCGCCACGCTGATCATCCTGGGCATTGGCGTGGTGGCGAACCTGATCCGGCACTCGCACTCGCACGCAGCAATGCGAAGCCGCTGGGCAATTTTGATTTCGGGGTGCCAGCATGTGCGGTGGCGCGTGACCAGGATATTCAATCCGCAGAAGCCTCGCCCGGAGCCGTTTTCATGGAATTACGGCGGCAAGTCTGTCTTCGCGATTGGCGTTCTGCATGGGCTTGGCGCGGAAACACCCAGCCAGCTGATGCTCTTTCTGCTGGCGGCGAGTCTCGGTGGGACGGCTCGTGGTTTCATGGGTCTGATCGCTTTCGCGGCTGGCCTGGTCGTGATGAATACGTTGATGACGGCGTCGCTGGGCGGAATTTTTTACGCGGGATTGCACCGGCCTGCTTTTTATCGCTGGGTCGCGGTGGCGGGCGCGGTGTATAGCTTTGCCGTCGGACTAATTTTTCTGCTTGGCTCTTCGGGTCGCCTGCCTGCGCTGGGCGGATGAAAGAGGGAGTGTAGTAAGAAATGCACTTGACCGGCGCCTGGATTCTGCTGATCTGCGCGACGATTGGAACGGCAACAATGCTGTACCTGCTGCACCTCACGCAGCTTGGGGTGCTGCTGCACGAACATATCCCCGATCGCCCCAAGCGGAGGCTCTTTCTCGCGTCTGTAAGCTTTTTTCTGACATTTCTGGGCGCGCGCCTGCTGGTGCTGGCGATTCTCCACAACATCGGCCCGTTTGGGTGGGTGACGATCGGTGGCACGCATATTCACCACCTGGTGTGGGGCATTCTGATCCTGCTGGTAGTGGGCTATGCGTGGCTGGCCGAGGCGGGGTGCGGCTCGAGTCCGACATCGATCTTCTGGAGCAGGCTGGTCTCGATCCTTTACGGTATCGGGGCGGCGCTGACGTTGGATGAGTTCGCGCTGTGGCTGAATCTGCGCAATGTTTACGGGTTGCCGGAAGGACGACTGAGTATCGATGCAGTGCTGCTGTTTGGGGGACTGCTGCTGATCGGCGTATGGGGAGCTCCCCTCTTTCGGGGGATCGTGCGCCGGCGCCGCTGAGTATTGTGCTCGTCACGGTTGCGTGTTCTGCAACGACGAAATGCCGGCGAACCGAGTCTCAGGATAGTAATGACGAAGAATCGTGCTGAAGCTCGCGCCCTCGGCAGCCATGCCTGCGGCTCCGTATTGGCACATGCCGACACCGTGGCCCGCCCCTTCTCCGGGGTGGCGGCGGCAGTAGGCACAGGAGACGGCGAAATAGGGATATCCGCTGGATGGCATGCCATTTTTGCGCAGGCTCGAGGTGGTGCCTCCGCAACGGCTGGAGTACATGGCGGCCAGCGGCTTGTTTTGCCAAATGAGGATGAGCCCACGAGTGGCTTTTGTTGCCCGGAAAGCGAGCGAGTTTGCGAGCGGCGGCTCGCGGAGGAACTGGCAATGCGTGGTGTCGCAGAAGTCGTAGTCGCGATGGCGACCGCCCGCGTAGAGAAAGGAGCGCGCAACGACAGCCTGAGCCTTCAAACCTTCGACTGCAGCGCCGGGAGGGCTCTCAGCGGCGACGATTGAGGCGGTAGCCGTTTCGATGTCCATGGAGACAACAGGAATGAGCTGGGTTGGATTTGCGGATAAGGTTAGAATGCCGCGGTAATGCCGGGTGATCCTACCGGGAACGGACAATATAAAGTCAGTTGAGCCGCCATCGCGGCCGGCGACGGTTAGCGTTTGGGTTAATTCCGTGTCACAACGCAGTTGCCCGTTATCAAGGCGTATAACGGCTTTGGCGTGATCGGATTCTCCATTGAGAACGAGATGGCTGTGGCCGCATTGAAGCAACAGAGCTGAGTACCCGGCGGGGCGGATCTCCAACTGAGTGGGATGGAAGAGAGTGAAGACTCCGATGCGCACTGTTTGCGCTGTCGCCGAGACCGCGCAAAGAGTAACGAGCAGAAGACGGAACATTACTGTTGCCCAGCTTCGAGGGTGCGGATCATCTGACCCGCGGTTGCGGCTGTAGTGGCTCCGGTGACGCCGTGCACGCGCGCGAGGAGAACGATGCGCGGATCGTCGGCAGGGTACAGAACAATGGTGAAGCCGTCGGCTGCACCCCGTGGAGTGTGGGTGCAGCGCGCCGTGCCAGTCTTGGCGAGAGCGTCGCGTCCAGGTAACGAGAGTGAGACAGCTCGGCCCGTTCCGGCTTTCGCCGAGGCTCGCATGCCGCTGAAGATCTGAGCAGCGCGTTCGCGAGACTCCCGGGCAAGCGTGGCATAGGCACGCACCAACGAAAGAGGAGAGACGCGCCAGTCGCTCGACAATCCTGCAAGAGCGACGGACTTGTCCGCTATGGACACCGGCGGAAGGCCAAATGACATGAGCACCGCGTCGCCCGGTCGACTGGCACTTCGCGCGCCAAGCGGAGGAAATACGCGTTGCACGACTGGGCAATCGCCTCGGTGAGCGTGATGCGTCCGTGGCCGCGTGGGAGCCAGCACGAATCGCGCTGGCCGGAGCAGACGACAGCGGGAAACTGACCATGGGTTTGGGCGTAAGCGAGAACAGTAAAGGGCTTGATGAGGGAACCGACGGGAATAGGTATATCCGCGCCGGGCCAGCGCTCTGCGATGACTGATCCGGATTGAGCATCAAGAAGTAGATAGGAAATGGACTCCGAGGGAAAGTCGCGATCGAGTGTAGATTGAGCGGCCTGCGCAAAGAGCGATGAAGGCTCCGCTTCTGGCGTGCTTGCTGAAGGGGACAGACTTAGAGCCATTACAATGAGAGCAACAATGGATGCGGCGCGTGAGACTACCTCCATTGATATGTCACCGTCTGCGTTACGTTTTGTCCGGCATTACGAACAACCATTGACTCGGACGCAACACCGGAGAACACCTGGCTGAAGCTGGCGGTGTTGCCCGAAAAGAAGGCAGGCTGTCGTGGTTCGCTGGGGTCGTCAGACAGGGCCGCGCCACCGCGCATTCCGGCCCGGTCGATGAAGGTGCCGATGCGGCGAAACTTGCCGCTCTCCTGTTCGTGATTGAAGCCTGACACATAGACAGCGGGTGCTGAAGACGACGGCTTGTGCTTGAGTTGATTCTGGAGTGCAAGCAGGAGTGCTGGATCGTTAGAGAGGAAGAGATATTTTCCGTGGACCTGCAGTACGAGATTCAATAAGCCGTCGAGTTCGGAGTAGCCGCGTTGATCTTTCCAGCTGAGGCCGAGACGCGAGGTTGAGATTTGAGATTCCAGAGCTGAAGAGAGAGCGGATTTCAGCCGCTCGATGTCCCAGTTGTTCTCCGCGGAGAGGACGACTGCAGAATATATATGCGCAAACGCTTCGCCGTCCGGCAACGCGGTGGAATCGCAAACGAGTATGCCGTCGACCTGAGCGGCGGCAAGGATCGACTGCAGGGGTTGCCACACATCCACATTTTTGGGCTCGGGCGGCGCCTTATCAATGCGCGTGTCGAGATCGGAAGTCTGACCCGCAGTCTGATCTGTCATGGGTACACCTGGCGCGTATTGGTAACTCGCCTCGGAGTGCGGCCTTGGATCGAGAAGCTTGTCTTTAAGTATGTCGATCGTCCGCTGGGGCGTGGGCGCAACCATCGCCCTATAAAAGCCGATGCTGGCCGGCGCAGCGGCTGCAAGCTGAGATATATCCGCGGTAATGGGAGTATTATCCGCGGCGGCTTTGCGGAGAAGCACCCGTTCCTCTCTGTAGGTCTGCTTGCTGCGATAAAGATCGGAGATGGCTGCGCGATACTGCTTCATCTCGGTGACGTTTTGCTGTATCCAGTAGCTTCGAAAATAAGGCGACGGTACCAGCTTTTCGAGATTCAGCACCATGCGAAGATCGCCGGGAGCCTTGGCTGCCGCGACAGAATCGGCATACCACGGTTCGTCGTGCAACGTGTGGCTTTGAGGGCTGCCGATCAGCGCGAGCGCATTTGCGACAAGATCTTCGCGGGTTCCGAGCACCACCCAATCGTCTACCGAGGCAAAGGCGACGGTTCGTTGCGACTCGGGGTCGGTGCGCACGTAGAAAATGGTCTGGCCCGATTGGCGCGACTCGAACTTGCTGCGCGATTGCCATAGTTCGCTCTGGCTAAAGCTGGCCGACGGCAGGTGCGTAATGTAGAGGAATTCGAGCTTGCCGATGTCGTACCACGCGAAGGCACTCTCTTTTCCTGCAACCTGAGCGACGAGTTGCATATCAGGCGAGAGGCCAGCTGTGGTCGCAAATTCGGCTTGCGCCTGTGACAGTCTTCCGAAGAGACGCGATTGGCTGAAGACGGCGTAGTTATCGCTCTTAAGCCACGCCTGCTTCTCGGGAGAATTGCTCCAATCGGAGAGCAACACGTGGAAGTCGGGACTTTCAAGGTAGAACAACGCTCCCTCGGGCATTATGCCGGCGAGGGTTGGCTCTCTGGGCGCAAGCATTTGGTGCGCCGCAAATACTCCGGCCACACAGACTGTGACTACGACAACAAAAACGAAACTGCGGCGAGCGATCATGGCTGCTTCCTTTCTGCCGAGGCTTGCAGGCGTGGCTGCACCGGGTGACTCTGATCGAGGGCCTGGTGAATTTGCGGGGCACGCTGCATGTTGACGGAGTTTCGATGAATTTCGCGGCGAAGTTGCGTGATGGCGGCGGTAATTAATTTGCGCGGGCCGGGGTCGGATTCAAGCGCCGACGCCTGACGGAAACAGGATAGGGCGGTGCCGGAGTCTCCGATCTCGCGATACGATGCGGCAATGCCGGCAAGCAGGGCAGCGCGTTCGGCTCGCGGCAGGCTGTGGAAGCGACTCGGCCTCTGATCACATCCAGGGTTCGGATAAGAAGCGCTCTCATCGGGCTCCGGCTCTTCCTCGGGCTGCTCGTAAGTGTCGGATTGCCCGTAGGGCTCGGTTGAATAGCTATGCCGACCAATCAGCGGCTGAGCCGCATTGATAGCCACGTGCGCATCTTTCGCGTCGAGAGCTGCGCGGAGCAACAATATGCGCGTGGTATCGCTCTTCGGATAGATCTCCAGTGCCTGCCGCAAAAGAGAAATACGCTGCGGCAACGAAGCACTCTCTGCGGCGGCGACCCTTGCGGCGAAGAAATACGGGCGTTGGGCAGCCGCGGCAGGAATCGAAGTGCGGGCGAGCAGATCGAGTTCTACGCTGCCGAGAGTCTGCGGTGTTCGCTTGCCGGCGATGGCCTGCGCGGCCTGGGTGCGAACGTCGTAGGGAGCAGACTGATCACTGGCAAGGGTAGAAAGATCGTCGAGGACAGGCGCCGGCTCCTGATTTGCCTTTAGCTTCGCAGTATCGAGGCGAAGCCGGTATGAGGATTGCCAGGGAACTCCGGTGGTGAGTTTCGTGAGGAAGGGGATGGCCTCAGGGTCGTGTCCGGTGCGCGCGAGAAGAGCGGCGGCGGAATCAAGGTCGGTGTATTGATCGGCAGACACGAGGACCATGCGGCGTAATAATTCGACGGCGTCGCTTATGTCACCGTTATCGATACGTATTTGCGCGAGCCCGAGGAAGTTGGTGGCAGACAGGTCGCGGGCGTCGATCGCCGACTGATAGACGTACTCGAGAATGATGTTCTTCGAGGACTTGTCGAGACTCTGAGATGCGTAGCGCAAGAGGTCTGATAGCGGAGCATTGGAGGGATCCCGTCGCCAGTGTTCGACCATTGTACTCAGCGTGCCATCGTGGGCAGCCAGCCTGAGTTCGAGAAGCAGCCACTGAGGCTGGAAGGACTTTTTGTCTTTCGCGGTGATGGCATCCAGCTGTTGCTTCGCGGCCGCGTAGTCGGAGATCTTGATGAGGGATTCGATCCATTGCACCTGGATGAATCGCAGACGACTCTCGGCCTGGTTGCGGGCTTCGCCCTCAGAGGACGCTACGTTTTCGCGAGCGATCTCAACCTGTCGGGCATAGATGCGGGGACGCTGGGCGTTGGGTATCCAGGTAGCGTTAGCGATAGAGTCGAGAACCGCATCGGGAGGATTACCGATGGCGGCGAGTTCCAGAACCCATGTAGCGGCGTCGGCAGGATTGTCGGTGGCCTTGTACACCGCCTGCAACAGGGGCTCGGTCATATAAGACCCGTTGCGCCTGATGTAGGTGCGCAGCATTGCGTCTACCTGCGGCCGCACAGTGGAGAATTGGCCGCGACTGCCCAGATGTCCAACGATGGCGGCAAAGTCCGGCCAGAAGCTCTCGGGAACCTTGCGCGCGTCGATTTGCTTCACCACCAAGGTGACTGCGCTGCTCCATGCTTGGAGCGAGTCGCTCCTGCGGCCCTGCTGCCAAAGAAGAAGGGCCATGTGATCGTAGATCATCGGATCGGAGGAATGAAGCTGGAGCGCCGAGTTGTATTCATCCAGCGCGTTGGCGGCTCGCCCGTGATCGCCGTACCAAGCCCCGAGTTGCACGTATGCGTCGGCGTTCTCGGGCTGGAACTCTAGCGTGGACGGCAGGTAATCTGCGGCATTGACTGCGCCGGTCAGGCCGAGGTATTCGCCATAGCGGGAGCCGTAGTAGAACCACGTGTCGCCGGCCAGCTGCTGGTTGCGATCTACCGGTTTGCCGACGCGCTCGCCAATGGCCGCGTCGACCAAAGCTGTGTGGAAGGCGTCGCCCGTAGAAGAATCAAGCTGGTTGAGGTAGAGCCCGGTGATCGCGGTGTAGCCGAGGGTCCAAACAGGCGGAAGTCCGCCGCCTCGGGCCTTGACGGCTTCAAGGGCAAGAGTGGGTGGCGCATTGAGCACGGCGTATTGGGCAGCGGCATCACGCACCTGATCCGTTCCGCGTGAGGACAACGCCACAAGCTTCTGCGGATTCTGGACGAGGAGTAACGCGTAGTATCGCTGGCGAAGCGGGTCTTCAGTCTCCTTGAGCGTGTAGAGCTTCTCGAGGCAGCGCAGCTCCCCTGCCGACGAGCCTGCATCACGGTAAAGCGCAGCGGCATATTCGTAGATCTGATTCCGGTCCTGTGCTGTGCGAGTCGGGGCAAATTCTTCGAGACGCGTGGCAGCCGAATCGAGCAGCAGGCGGCTGCGTTGAAGATCGCCCCATTGCCGCCAGAAGCCGTTATCGTGTGCAGTGGCAACCCTCCACTGCCAATCGGCCTGGAGGGCGGTAAGCAAGCCGCCTTCCGCCGCCGGCAAGAAGAGCTCACCAACGTCCTCGGCCGATAGACCCGATGCCTTCGTCTGCAAAAACTGCACGAAAGACTGGGTTTCCTCTGGTCTGTAGTAGGTGTGCGCGGTTACCGCCATTTCTTTCAGGGCCCCGGCGAAGCCAGCTCGTCCGAGATTGAGGCGGCCCTGACGCTGCTGCTCGCGCCACTCGTCATTTGTAACCGCAGTGATTCCCTTTTGCTCCACTTGCTTGATCGTGGCGGAGATGCCAGGCATTTCTCCTGCGGCGGCGAGTGCGGTATTGAGCCTTGCGTACGCGGTCTCGGCTTTGCGCTGGCGCGTGAGGATGCGCGCGTAGAGAGCTGCTCCGGAATGATTCGATGCGTTGGCGAGCAGATCGGGTCCGGCGAGAGCAATACCCTTTTCAGCGAAACTGTTCGCCTGATCGAGCATGTTCCATGATTCGAGCTGACGGGCAACTTCAAAATAATCAGTCGGTCTGGCCTGCTTGCCCGTTAGCAGGGCGGTCTGAAGGGCTGCGACGGACAGATCCGGCTTGCCCTGACGGGCGCGTGTTTCGGCTACCTTTTCAAGCCACGAGGGATCCTTGTAGGTGAGGTTGTAGAGCTTGTCGTAGTCGGCAATGGCGTCGTCGTAGTGCTGGAGCTTCTGGTTAAGCATCGCGCGAGCTGTATAGAGATCCACGCGGTCCGGCCGGATGATGATCGCCTTTGAATAAGCATCAATGGCGGCGGGGTAGTTCTCCAGCGTCGTCTCGAGGCGGGCCAGCACGATGGACCAGCGTGAGGCCCGTGGCGAGTCGCTCACAGTGTTGCGGTAGAAGTCGAGAAGCCTGGCCTGTTGCTGATAGCGGGCGGCGTAAATGGAAGCTTCGCTGGTGAGGCCATCGTCATCGGGATAAGCATTGATGAGTTCGATGTACTGATCGATGGCACCGGATGGAGCTGTGAGGCGGGTGAGCGCGGGGATGAGCCCGCGGCGTAGAGCTGCGATCTGCGCTCTTTTCTCTGCGCGGTTGAGTGGTGCATTTTGGAGCAAGGCGATCTTCGCCTGGTAGAAGTCGCGGAGGCCGGCGTCGTCTGCAGCACGGCTGTATGTATCGGCTTCGGCGTTTAGATAGGAGCCGTCATACGGGGCAGTGCGCAGCAGCTCATCGAAAAGAGAGCGCGCTTGAGCAAATTGTCCCAGGTCGGTGAGTTTGCGCGCGGCTTCGAAGTTGAACTGGCGGGCGAGATCGGCGTAGGTTCGGTGCGCGGCGTCTTCGAGAACCGACACGGCCTGCGGCCTGCGTTCGTGCGCCCAGTCGTAGTCCACGGTCGAGCGAACGACGCCGAGGATGGCGGGGTTCTCGCGATAGATGGCATCGACTTCTGCATGCGCGGCGTCATTGAGCCGGTTGCTCTCGTAGAGGCGGACCAGATCGTATCGAAGTTCTATGCGCCGGGTGGGGTCGGTGGTGATCGCAACCTGCCGTTGGAGCGAATGCTGCTGGACCTGAACGAGGGACTGCTCGCGGGCGACCTGATTGACGTATTCGAGCACATCGAATGAGGTCGAACGATCGAGCAACGAGTTCAACGCGTTGGTGAGTTCGGCCGTTCGGCGCTGCGTTTTGAAAATGTCGACCCGGAGGGAGATTTCGGGCACAGTAGGACTGTTGCCCACGAGCAGGGGGGCGGTAGCCTCGTCTACCTGCTTCGCATAGGCTGGCCGGCGGGCGAGAGCGAGAAGGCGTATACGGCTCTCCGAGTCTCCGCTATTTGCAACTGCCCCGCGCACATATTCGGTGATGGCTTTGGGATAGTCGCGCTGGTTCTCGTAGATTGCGCCTTCTTCGTAGCTGTAGAGCGACGGGTTGCTGAGCTTTTCTCTTCCCTTTTGGAGCTGGGCAAGGGCGTTGTCGAAGTCGAAGTAGTCCCAGAAGATGGTCGCGGATTGCAGATACGCGCCGGACTCGCCTGGATGAATGTCGGCCATGCGGAACCAGGATGGTGCAGCTTCAGCAAATCGCGAGCGGTCAGCATAGATGTCGCCGATACGGGCGAGCGTGTCGAGATTGCCGGGATCATAGTCGAGCAAGCGCTTTTCGACGGCGATTGCGCGGCCTGTGTCTGTTGGGTTGAAGTAGGCAAGGGACCGGTAGAGCGACGAGGCATCACCGCCGATCTCAGAGTCAGCTGGATATTCGGAAGCCAATGCGCCGGCGATAGGGGCGGACTCCTCGAAGTGAGATTGCCACATGTCGGACTCCAGCAGAAAGCGGGCGGCGGCAGGATTTCGCTTGCTGAGCCCGGACCAGTCGTCCTTAGCGACCTCGGAGTTTTGATCGCGGAGAGCGGCTGTAACGGAGTCGAGGTTACGGGTTCGCGAGAGGTACTCGAAGAACTCGTTGCGCAGGTTGGGGTCTTCGAACCAGTGTTCGGCAAGTAGCTTTTGCCATGCGACGTCGTCCTCGGTAGGGCGGGTACGGTAGAGGCCAAGTAGGTTTCGCGTGAAGGTAAGGTCATGTGGAAGACGCTTGTGCGCGTAGAGATTTACCTGAAGGGAAAGCTGCGCGCCGGGTGCTGGAGCGGCGTCGAAGTATGATTCGAGTTCCGTGCCGCTGAAGATTTTTGTGACTTGCGAAGTCAGCGTGGAGTAATCGGAGTCGCGCTTCTGGCGAATGTAGTAGCGGGCGAGCTTCGCGTACCATCCCGTGTCGTTGAATTGCTGGATGGCGCGGCGGTAGACTTCTTCCTCATGGGCGCCGAGCCGGTTCTGGCCGAGAAAGTCGGCGAGCTTCTGGTAGATGCCTGGATCGTCCGGGTCATGATCGAGTTCGCCACGCAAAACGGTCAGCGCTTGCGGGAGCTTGTCTGTCGCGACCAGGCGTGCAAGATAGCGGTTAAGAATTTGCTCATATTGCGGCGAGCGTACGGTGAAAACTACGGCGGTGGGGTTCGGAGCCGTTGCGCTGCCCTCCGGAGAAAAGGCTTGCTGCACGGCCGGCTTATCGCCTGCGACGGCGGCATTGTTGCCCTGGGCCGCGACGGTCTGATCGGGTGCGTTGTCCGATCCGGGGTTGGTGGCGGGCGTAGCGACAACGGCACTCTGGCCGGCAACCGCTTTGGAGTACTTTACAGTTTGATCGCCGAGGGGCACTCCATCGGCCTGCGCCGCCAGCTCGCGCAGCAGCTGATCATAGAGGGCGAACTCTTCCTGAGTGCGGTTGGCGCGGGCGTAGGCATCGGCAAGGGTGAGTGCAACATCGATGCGTTGTGAATCTTCAGGAAACCGCGTCAGGAATTCCCTGGCGGCACGAATGACGGCGTCGTTGTCGCCATAGACTCCATAGGCGTGGATGAGGCGGGCGTGGAGTGCAGCGCGTTCGGGTGCGTTGGGGAAGCGCTTATCGAATTGGGTGAGGAGTTCGGCAGCTTTGGCGCGATGAAAATATGACATGGCGAGCTGATCCTCAGTTGAGTATTCTCCGCTGGGATAAGTCGTGTTGAAGAAGAGCGAGAGGATGCCGTTGAGGTAACCGGGGCCCTGGTCCATGGTGGCGATGTCGCGATACATGGAGAGATTGCCGGCACCGAGGCGGAAGGGCTGCTCGGGCGCGTCGAGAAGGATTTGGATGAGGCCGGCAACAGCGCGCTGTTGGGCATCGGGCATTCCCTTGCTGTTGTTGAGCGCGAAGTAGTAGCGGGCGGCTTCGGGATATGCCTGCACGGCGTTAAGCAACTGCGCGAACGTGTAAAGCTCCTGTGCTGTCCACTGCGCGCTGCGGGACTCCTTGCTCTGGCGGAAGTCGGCGATGACTTGCTTTGCGGTGTCGAGGCGCCCCTGTTGCTGGTAGGCATAGAAGAGGCGGGATGCGGAGTCGAGGTCATCGGGATTAGCGCTCAGGTGAGCGCGCGTGCGATCGATGAATTCCGAAAGCGAGTGGGCTTCCTTGAGGAGATTGAAGTAGCTCTGGATCAGCTCCGGCGGCCAGAGAGGCTGGTAGGATTTGTCGTAGACGGCGATGCCTTCAGCAAGCGATCCGCGGCGATACGCGACCGACGCCTGCGCCTTGATGGGAAAGACGGCGTCGGAGGGAAAAGCGCGGCTGTATTGGTCAATAACCTTGGAGGCATCGTCGAAGCGCTTCCGGTTGAGGAGTTGATCGAAGAATTGTGAATAGACGTCAGGTTCCGATGGATAACGGGCGATCCATGCGCGGTAGGTCTGACCCTCGGCCTGCGAGCCAAGGGCGTTCTGCTGAACAACAGTCAGTATGCGCTCGAAGGCTTTCCACGAGCGCTGTTCACTTGATGCGACGAACTTCTCCGATTGGGGTGGCGGCGATTGCGCGACGAGAGTGAGGGCGGCGATTTCATCCTGATAACGCAGGCGGCGATCATAGAATGCCGCGAGGTCGAGTTCGGAGGTACCGCGGTCGGTAGCGTGCTTAGTCCATGCTTTCCAGTCGGCTTCGGCGGCGGTAAAGTCGAGGGCCTGCTCATCCTGGAGCGCACGCAGTGAATAGAGCGCGCCATGCTGGTGGTCGGATTTGATCAGGTCGGTGAGCTGAGGGCGGGATTCGGCTGGCGGGCGCCGGTAAGGTACATCTCCGGTGGGCAGAGTCATGAGTCGGTAGAGCGCGGCCTCGATGCTCGAGCCGCTTTCGGTGTTCGTGAACCACTGCGGCAGGGTGCTGTAAGCAGAAAGCGCAGCCCGGAGCGTGTGCAGGCGCGGGAGATGCAGCGCCAACGTCGTCGCGGAGATGAGGGCGACGCCCACAAGACAGGCTCCGAGATTCAGACGTTTGCGCAAGCGCGGATAAAGGAACTTATCGCGAAGAAATCTCTCAAGGTACGATTTCAATTCGCACCTCCTGAGTGCCGAGGTTATGAGCAATGTCCTCCGCGGTGACCGTGAGTGTGTACGTGCCGGCAGGCAGATCGGCTGGCACAACAAGCTCCCCCGTACTGGCGGCCGCAGACGGATTCCAGCGGAGACTCATGGGCGCGAGGTTTTCCAGTCGGGCGTTCAGCGTGCGCGTGGTCTGCGAGGCGGAGACGCGGAGAGGAATGGTGTCTCCGGGGCGGAAGCGATTGCGGTCGAGACGCACGTGCACGGTGGGCGGCGTGCTGGCAATCACGAATGTCTTCGACTCTGGATAGGCGTGGCCGGCCTTGTCGCGCAGGATGAGGCGGACGTTGTAGACGCCGTCCTGCATGTCGGACGGGGCGAGAAAGCGCGTCTGCCAGACGTCTTCGTCAGACAGGTAGCGCAGCGGTTTGGTGAGTCCAAAGGGAAAGAGAGCGATGACCGAAGTGATGGAGGGGTCGGTCTTGACGCGGAGCACCGGGTCGCCGGGACGGATGACGCGAGGGCGCAGGAGTGCGCGCGGAACGGCAAGAAACGAGGTGTAGGGCGTGACGAATTTGTACTTGCGAGCGAGGCGGATGATCTCGTCGACTGCGGCCTGGGTTTCTCCGTCGCGCTCGATCTGCTCGAGCAACGCCTGCACGCGGGCCTCGGCCCAGAGGCGAGGCAGTTCGATGTGTTCGAGGGATTCGGCGGGGAAATTGATTTTTGCCTGCAGATCAAAGGCCTGGCCGTCGTTGATGCCGTGCAGGGTCATCGCGACGTTCTGTCTCGGTTTCTGATACTGGCCGACCCATGAAGCCAGGGAACCGGGGAAGGTTGCGTCGTTGAGGGGATAGACAAGCTGAACCGCGTCGGCCGGAGCGGATGAAAATCGCATATCGCTGACAGGACTCTGGCCGATCTTGGAGAGAAACGCATCGAGCTTGTACCCGATGGGCTCGGTCGAGAGGACGGACTCGAGGACGCCACGATTGCGCGCGAGCATGCGCAGCAACGGCAGGTTGGCGTCGTCACCGATGGCGAAGATGTCGGTGCGCGGACGGTGGTCGGGCGGCAGAGAGATCCAGCGCGCCGCATACCAGGCGGTCAGCTTGCCGCTTTGAATGAGCCCGTGGTCGGCTCCGCCATCGCTGAGCAGGACGATGGTTGAGTCGGGCAGCGTGCATTGGGCGAGACCGGCTTCGAGAGCGCGCTGCAGGTCGGTTCCACCCCGCAGATGGCTGGTGCGTACGAATTCGATTGCCTTTGCGACGGCGGGTTTGTCGGCGGTGAAGGGTGCGGGGGCGAAGCTTTCTGCCTGGGTGTTGAAGAGGATGAGGTTGAAATGATCCTGCGGGCCGAGCGATTTGAGCACCTTGGCCATTGTGGCGTAACTGCGTTCGAGTTTGTCCCACTGCATGGAGAGCGACGTGTCGAAGAGGACGACGATATTGCGCGACTTATTTGTGACTGCGGTTGTGACGGATGCAGCTCCGATGACGGCCGAGGCCTGGAAGAATCCGGGCTCGTGGTGATTGCCAAGGGGAGACATTTCATCGGGAGCGGGCTGGTCGCCATTCGGATTGCGATAGGTGAGGATGTCGAGCTGGTTCGCGCTGGCCGGCTCAATGTTCCAGGTGGCGGCGAGATCTTCGCTCAGGTTGACGTTGGCGCCGTCGTAATCGCCGATGATGGTATTCGCATCCTGCGTGGCGATTTTCAGCGGGAAGAGCTTGCTTTGCTGGGAGAAATTCTGGATGGCCTGCGCAGAGTGCAATTCGAAATGGACATGCAGGCGGCCAACGGTTTGCGCCTGGTAGGCGTCGGGATGGAGCGGCAGGACGAAGTAGGACTTCAGATTTTCGACGGAGATGGTCTGGTGGTATTCGATCTCTAGGCGTTTGGTGCCATAGGACTGGATGGGCACGATGTGGGCGCTGAAGTCGGAGTTGCGACGGGCGTCTTCGACTCCACGCTCGCCCTGTTCGAGCAAACCGGGATCGATGGCCTGCGCTTTCAGGTCGGCGTAGATTTCTTCTGCGCGTTTGCGTTCGAGGATGACGGCGGGGATGCGGACGGGGCCGTCCCACACGGCAAAATCGGAGACGGTCGTGCGGCTGGGCAGCGCGAAGATGTAGTTGCCTTCCTCAAGCATCGGCGTGTGGTTGAGGAAGATCTGGCGCACCCAGACGCGGGCGTCTCCGTTGTCAATGCGGATGTCGATCTGCATTTCAGCGAGAGACAGAATGGAGGGATCGGGCTGGGTCTTATCGCGGGGGATGAGCACGCCGGCATCAGCGGAGGCGCGCTCCGAGGCTGCCAGGTTAACGAGGAGCAGGCCCGTGAGCATGGCCCGGAGCAAAAGCGGGGAGCGTTTCATTCGTCGAGTCGTTCTTCCGGGATTTTTACCAGTCCGTTGTCGGTGCCGATGTAGAGGGTTCCTCCGCTGGCTGCGAAGGCGGTGACGTTGAGCGAGGGTAAGCCGGTCGCGATGGTTCGCCAGCGGGATGTTTTGCGGTTGTAGACCAGCAAACCGTCGCCGAGGGTTCCCGCGAGGACATGGTCGCGGGTTACGAGCATGGCATTGGGGTTGATTTCCACGCCAGAGATCGTTGCCTCGGTCGTCTCGAAGTGGCTGTCGGCGGCGAGATGCTCGACGCCCGCTCCGTAGGTGCCAACGAACCAGCCTTTCTCGACGGGAACGACGGCGGTGATCCAGTTGTGGTGAAGGGCGGAGGTCGCAGTGGTGAGATTGCGGGTGACGGTATCGGTGTCGAGGATGGACAAGCCGCCGAGGGTTCCGGCGAGGAGGCGGTCGCCGCGAGTCCCGAGGGAGTAGACGTGGTTATTCACTAGGCCATGGAAGGCGTAGAGGCTGTGCGCGCCGGTCGAGTCCATGAAGGTGAGGCCGGCAGGCGTGGCGATAGCCATACCACCGCGATAGAGGGCGACATCGGTGACGTGCTCGGCGATCAGGCCGTCGCTTCGGCTCATGACGGCGCGCTCGCGGCCATCAGAGTCAAAGACGGCAAGGCCGTTGGCTGTCGCCACATTGATGATGTGGCGAGCGGCGTCGGGCACGATGCGGTTGACGCAGTAGATGTGGCTGTTCTCTACGTGAGTGGCGTGGTCGAGTGCAGGAGAAACGATGTCGAGGCCGCGGTCGAAGTAACCGATCCAAAGGCGTCCGTTCGCGTCCACGGCGAGGGCGGAGATATTGCGGTCGGTGAGCATCGACTGCGATGGCGAGAGTGCCTTGTGCCAGCCTGCGCTCTCCGCATCGCGCTGGTAGAGGCCATCCTGCGCTACGGCGTAGAGAGTGTCGCCGGAAGGAAGTATCTGCAGAATGGGGCTGGAGAGTTCGTTGGGATCGGCGCTTTCGGCGGCGATGCGCGCGCCTCCGATGGGGCGGAGGGACTGGCTTGTTGCGGCTAGCGGCAAGGTGATGATGCCCTGGTCGATTGAGCCTATGGTGAGACTTCTCTCTTCACGATAGACCGCTTGTGCGAAAACGCCCTTCGCGAGCACACGCTGGACGCGGGATTGGGCGATTTCGGCTACCCCCACCGGGGTGGCGGCGTAGGCTACTCCATCGCGGAGGGCGATGGCGTTGATGTGGAGGTCGGGCAGACCTCCGGCCTCGTCGATCTGGGTGGTCTCACCTCCCTCGCGGTGATAGAGGCCGTGGTTGAGGGTGCCCGCCCACAGGTCGGACTCGGTGCCGGCGAGGGCGGTGATGTACAGGTCTTTGAGGGTGGCATGGAGGTACTGGATGCGCTTGCCGTCGTAGACCAGCAGGCCGCGTTTGGCGGTGCCGAGGAGCAGGCGTCCGGACGAGAGCGGCAGCAGGGCGGTGATGGTGTTGGCGTCAGCGTCGAGGTGGTCGCGCGACCCGGAGGCGAGGGCGACGATCTGACGGAAGTGGGTACCGTCGAAGGCGAGGACCCCCGCGCCGGAGGTGGCGATGAGCAGTTCGGGCTGGCGAGAGTCGCTGAGGGTTCCGGTGATGAGGGTCACGAGTGGGGCGATGGGCAGTTGCTGGCCGACGCGGTAGACGTGGAGCAGATCGCCGGGGGCCGAGTATTCGTACAGGCCGGACGGGCCACAGAGGTAGAGCTTGCCTTGATAGAGCGCACCGGCGGAGAAGACGGCGGGAGCGGACAGCCAGTCGAAGCGGGAGCTGGAAGCGAGGTCGACCGGGCGAACGTCGGCGGCGAAGTTCTCCTCGGTATTGATGGCGGCGGAGGTTTGCTGGAGGACGAGGTGGACATGCCAGGCGACGATGAGTGCCGAGCCCAGGCAAAGTGCGGCCGCCGCGATCAGGACAACCGCTACAAACCGCCATCGGGGTTTCATCTGGGTATCGTCGTACCGGGAAATCCAAGATAGCGCAGAATGCCATCCCTGAAAAGTACATGGCTGGAATTCGCATCGTTGCTAGGCCTCAGGGGCTGAGGGACGTTACCTCTTCGACCCAAGGTGGACATTAGGGAGGCATCCTCCGGGGAAAAACCAAGTTAGCTAGACGGGCGAGTCGTTAGATGGATGGGCGAGGCAGGCTCAACACTCGAAATCGACCTCGACAGGCTCGATGAGGGGCAGGAGCCAGGAGAGGAGCTCCTGGTGCACGGGGTGGCTGCCGTAGGCTTCGAGGGCTGCGCGGTCGTTGAACTTCATAACGCCCCCGAGTTCGTATCCCTGGGAGCGGGGAGAGATGTTTCGGCCAACCCAGGTCTCGAGCAGGCCGGGGATCTGGCCCTGGAGCCTGCGGATGGCGACCATCACGTGCTGCTTCCGGTCGGGTGTGACACCGGGCTTCCAGCGGAATGCGAAGGTATGAATGATCATGGCGACATTCTAACCGGGGGGACCCCCTCCCCCTGGTTTCGACACTGTTTGATTCTAAAGCGGTTAAGCAGGATACCCGCTGTAATCGTTTGATAACAGGAACTTTATACGTAAAGATCAGGTAAACAAGGACTTAGAGGGACAAATATCTCCGTCAAAGTAAAAAGCCCAGGCTGCGGCACCCGGGCTCTTATGGTCTCTATTTCAATTGTAACGGGTCACTCGAAATTGTCGGCCAAATATATCAGTTCAGCATATGCTCCAGAGCGGTGACGTTGCGGATCAGCAGCCCGGAGCCGGAGGACTCGATTACATGATCTCTCTTGAGCAGACCCAAAGTGCGGGTCACCGTTTCCCGGGTGGCGCCGATCATCTGGCCAATCTCGTCGTGGGTGAAGCGGTTCCTGAGGCGATGAGCGCCGTCGCCGGTCCGCGATTCCACTGCCCATTGCAACAGGAAGCGCGCAAGTCTTTCGGTCGCATTTTGTGCGAGCCCAACGGAGCGCACAAGCTGGTAAGCTCCCCGGCAATCGCGGATAAGTTGCTCGCCGGCAAGGCAGGAGGCATCCTTATGCTCGGCGAGGAATTTCAGAAAGTCATTGGCGTACACGAAGGCGAACTCCGTGGGCCGAGTGGTTTCGAGCGTCATGTGGTGGCGGCCGCCTGTGAGGCAGGCATTCAGCGCGAGAATTTCTCCGGGACCCGCGATTCCGACGATCAGCGTTTTGCCTTCTGAGTTAGCAATCGTGAGTTTTGCGCGCCCCTTACAGAGAATGTGGACACCCCGGCACGCCTCTCCTTCAACATAGACCGTGGCTCCGGCCGGGAAGGCAGTCAGATGCCGAATGCGCTGCAAATCGATCCATGCTTCCGGTGAGAGAGCGGGATAGGAACGGCCACCAATCAGAAGAGGGCCGGCTGCAGGCTGCCTCTTCCGCGATGTCTGCCGAAATTTCACTGGAATTCGCCTGGGGTTGGGCGGGGAGGCGGGAGGATGGATTCCTGGAGTAGCAACGGAACTGGCCATGGGGGGCTATTCCTTTCATATCTGGGTTGAAGATTGTTGGTGTTTTCGTTGCGACTGTGGAAATCGTAGGACTGAAACCTACGTGCGCCAACTAGGAGGAACCCTAGCCGCTACATAATGACGGCGAGATCAGGAATGTGAAAGAAACTTCAGCTCTGGCGAGAGGCTTCGACTTCGGGGGAAACGAAGGTACCGCCAGCCAGAACGCTGGAAATAGCCGGCAGCAATTGATCAAAGGCACGGAGCTTTAAAACATAGCCTTCGCCCAGACTCCGCGCTCTTTTCAGATAAGCCGGCGACGAGTGCACGGTGACGAAGATGAACTTCGATTTCAAGCCAAGAGCGCGAATTTTCGAGGCCGCCTCAAAACCGGTCATGCCGGGCATGCTGATATCGGAAATGATGAGATCCGGATCCAAAGCCTGGGCGGCCTCAGCCAGTGCTTTGCCGTCAGCCACGGCGCCGGCGATGTCATGCTGCGCATCGACCAGGGATCGGACTTCCTCAAGGAATTCCGGGTGATCGTCCGCCAGAAGAATGCGTTTTCTTTCCAAGACCGTCAACCTTTTCCTCTGCAGGGGAGGAATTGTGACCGGCGTCTGGGCGCGCAATGTATTACCAGGAGCCACACGCGGGTTTAGGGGAATAATCGAGGATAAGGGAATATCGAGAGAATCTGCGACTGTCAAAAAACACAGTCTTTTACTCAGTAATGAGGCCTCGTTGAAGGGCAACCTTCGCCAGCTCGGCAGCTGTGCGGGCACCAAGCTTGTGCATGAGCCGGGCACGGTGGAACTCTACGGTCTTGAGTGAAACCTGGAGGCAATCGGCGACTTCCTTGTTGACTCGCCCCTCAACAATCAACTGCAGAATCTCCCTCTGACGACCGGTGAGCTCCAGCGTCTCGTTGCTTACTTCTTTTGAGCGATTCCAGAGGTTGGCGATGACCTGCTCGCCAAAGGCGGGGCTGATGAAGACTTCTCCGCGCATGACGGCGGCCAGAGCATGCTGCAATTCTTCGGCGGCTTCCGATTTCAGCACGTAGCCGGATGCTCCTATCCTCAATGTCTGCCGCAGATATGCGGGATCGCGGTGCTGGCTGAGGAAGATCAGCTTAATCGCGGGCAGGAACTTCCTGATGCGCTGAGCGGCCTCAAATCCGTTCAGGACCGGCATGCCGATATCGAGGACGATAGCGTCCGGGCGAAGCGCTTCGGCCGCCTCGACGAGCGCCTTTCCGTCGCCGGCGAGGCCGACGATCTCGAACTGCGCTTCAAGTGTCGCTCGAACGCCGTGAGAAACGAGCACGTGATCATCTGCGAGGAGGATACGGGTGGGGCCCATATTTGCTATCCTTCATTGCGCCCTGCCGTGGATGGGGCAATATGCCCTTTTTCATGGAGGCTAAGAAGCCTATAAGGTTAAGCAATTCAGAAGCTTTCCAGACGAATGGCTACCATCTTACGCTTTTGGCGAGATCGAAGATCATGTATTATTTCCGCGCCGTCGTGAATTAGCGGTAGCGGAACTGGAGGTTCCGCATGCTGGAATCGTCTCCGGTCCATGGAAGTCGGCAGGACCACCTGGAGAAGAGTTCGCGTGCCTGGGCCGCCTTCGGCTTTGGCATGCTCGTGGTCATTGCCCTGATCGCGGGCTGGACTCTCCGCCAGGTAAACAGGTCGGACGGCTGGGTCAATCACACCTACGAGATTCTGGCCGCCTCGCAGCAAATGCGGGGCCGCCTGGGAGACGCGAAGATCGCGACCCATGACTATCTGGCCAGCGGAGATGAAAGATATCTGGCGCGCTACCGCGACGCCGCCAGCGATACGCTGAAGAGTTTCGGCGTCCTGCGCGGCATAACTGCAGACAATGAGAGCCAGCAACGACGGCTGGACGAGTTGCAACCCCTGCTGACCGGCGAACTGGACGACCTGGCAGCGATGATTGCGGTGCGGAAAAATCCCGCGGCAACCGATGCCGAGAAAAACACCGCCGGTTCACTGGAAGGCGTGCAAGCAGATCGAATCCGCGCACCGGTGCACAACTTTGAGAACGAAGAATATCAACTTCTGCGGCGACGTTCCGCTGAACGGAACACCGAGCTGCTGCGCGGGCTGGGCGGCACGATGGGCGCCGCGCTTCTTGCGCTGATCGCGCTAGTGTTCGCACCGATACAGGTAAGCCGGGCGGTGAAACAACGAGACTCCGCCAATCGTGAGAAGCAGGAGAGCGAATCGCTCGCACACTCGTTGTTCGAGGCCGCGCCCCAGGCGATCATCATCGTCGACGCAACCGGGCAAATTGTGATGACGAACCCCGGAACAGAAAAGCTCTTCGGATATGCGCCGGAGGAATTGCGAGGCCACGCGTTGGAGGTGTTGGTTCCGGAACACCTGCGAACGCAGCACGTTGATCACCGTGCTCGTTATTTCGCAGCTCCGCAGGACCGGCCGATGGGGCTCAACATGAATCTGAAAGCGCGCAGGAAAGACGGGACGGAGTTCGAGGCGGAGATCAGTCTTGGGCACATCACAACTGCCAAAGGTTCCCTGGCTGCGGCCTTCGTGTCTGACATCTCTTTGCGAAGAGCAGCAGAGAGCCTGATGCAACGACAACGGGAAGAACTGAGGCAGCTTGCAGGCAAGCTGATAAGCGCGCAGGATGACGAGCGGCGGAGGATCGCGAGAAACCTGCACGACGACCTGAGCCAGACCCTGGCGGCAATCGCGATGGATGTCGGAAGGCTTGCGTCAAAATATTCAGCGGAGATAGCCAAGGACCTGCGCCGAGTGCAGGAGCTTGCCGCGGCGGCAGCGGAGGATGTCCGCCGGATTTCCCATCAGGTACATCCTTCGATCCTGGACGACCTGGGATTGAAGCTGGCCCTGGAAGAGTATTGCAGCGAGTTCGAATCGCGCTCGGGAATTGTTACCCGCTTTAGAACTGAGAATTTGCCGGACCGCATGCCTTCCGACATATCGGACTGCATCTACCACATCGTGGGCGAGTGCCTGCGCAATGCAGCGAAGCACTCGCAGGGAGGCGCGGTATTTGTGGATGTAAGCCTGGTCGGGAATGTGTTGCACCTGAGCGTCAGAGACAACGGGGTCGGATTCAGCCAGTCCGAGTCCAGCGCACGCCGCGGGATCGGGATTGTGGCGATGAAGGAACGCGCGCGGCTGGTGGGCGGGACGGTGTCGATTCGGGCAGATGTGGCAGAAGGCACGACGGTTTCTGTCGAGGTGCCGGTGAATGCCGCCTGATCTATGCGGTCTATGCGTCTTCGACGGCGCGAGGCTATGCGTCTTCGACGGCCAGCTTGGGGAGGATTTTTCTTGCCGGCGTAGTGGTGATGACCAGCACGCTGACGAGCACGAAGAGAGTTCCGAGCACGGTGCGCATGCCGAGGGTTTCTCCGCCGAAGAAATAGCCGAGGAGCACGGCGACTACCGGGTTCACATAAGCGTAGGTGCCGACCTTGGTTGGTGATTCGTGGTGAAGGAGCCACACGTAGGCGGTGAATCCGATGAGTGAGCCGAAGACGATGAGATAGACGAGGGCAAACCATGCGCGTCCGGAGATGGCAGCGGGATGGAAGCTGCGGAATTCTCCGAAGGCCGCGGCGGTGATGGTGAGCAGGATGCCTCCGGCGAGCATCTGCGCTCCGGCGCTCATGACCTTGGACTGGGGCAGCGGTAGCTTGCGTGAGAGCACCGATGCAACGGACCAGCTCATCGAGGCGAAGATGAGGGCAATGGCGCCGCGGCTGTCGATGGGCGCGCTGCCAAGCATGAGCGAGCGGCTCATGAGGACGGCGACGCCGCCGATGCCTATGAGGAGCGCGAGCGAGAGGCGGAAGGTGAGCTTCTGCGTCCGCAAAAAGATGATCTCTGAGAGCGCCATGAAGAGCGGGATGGTGGCCAGCATGACAGCGGCGATGCCCGAGGGCACATGCTGCTCGGCCCAGAAGAGCAATCCATAATCGCCGACGAAGATGAGGAGCGCCAGCAGAGTTGCCGATGTCCACTGGCGGAGGGTGGGAGCCCGCTCACCTTGCGCGATCATCCAGCCGTAGAGGACGAGCCCCGCGGGCAGAAAGCGCAACGCGGCAAAGAGCAGCGGCGGAAGCTCGCGCACGCCGATGCGGATGAAGAGAAATGTGGATCCCCAGACGAAATAGATGATGCCGAAGGCCAGCAGCGTCTTCCATGCGGGGCGGTGGGGGTGAGATTCCATTAAGGTTCCCTTAAGGCAGCGTATCAGGCGATCAGGCTATATTCGATGCGAGGGAAATTCCCTTTCCTTCAAAAAATCTGGAGCATCGGAGCGAGGCATGCCGAAGACATCTCCCCAGACGGCAGCAACGGAAAGCAAGCTGACCACACATATCGAAACGCTGCGCAGCAGGCTGGGCGGCCCGTTCCACTCACTGCCGAGGAAATCCACCGTGTCGCAACTTATGCAGCACGGAGGATTTCAGATTCTGACGGCGACCGGACCGGTGATCATGCGGCTGAAGAAGTATCTGCCGGAACACGCGGACGCGGACGTGGCGTGGGCAGCAACGCGAAAGCCGCGATGTTCTTTCAGCGGCTGTGCGGGAAGAGGTACGGGATTCCAGCGGAGCTGATTTCGTACCTGACGTTTCCGCACGAGGGGACAACTTACACCGATCTGGATGCGCCGGAGGCGGAGAGTCCGAATATTCCGGCGGTGTTTACGTTTGTCGGGCAGTTCGTTGACCACGATCTTACGTTCAATGGGGCAAATCTTTTTGACGATCAGACGGGCGCGTCGGTTCCGGATTTTGCCAGTCCGCTGATCGACCTGGACAGCGTGTATGGCGGGCGCAGCTATCCGGATGATCCGGCAGATACGTCGACGAAAGACATTATCAGGAACAGCGACGTCTTCAATGGCGATATGGCGTTCAAGCTGTGGAGGCTGGGGCCGAATGCGTACGATGTGACGCGATGGACAGATGCATCGTTGCAGGACCGGGTCGGCGCAGCGTACATTTTCGATCCGCGCAATGATGAGAATCAGCTGATTCTGCAAGTGCATATCCTGCTGATGCACGTTCATAACAAGCTGCTGAAGATTGCTTACGAGCAGGACAAGACGCTGAATCCGAAGCACAAGAAAGACGCAGAGAAAGCGGCGGAGAAGGTGAAGGCGGAGGTGATTGCAAATTGGCAGAGCGTGCTGCTGAACGACTTCCTGCCCCGGGTTTGTGAGCCGGGCAGTCTCGCATGGGTGTTGAAGGAGATCGCGCTCAGCGGGCATGGCGCTATGAAGTACAAGCCGGCGGGCGATGGGTCTCTGCAGATGCCACACGAGTTTGCGATCGGATTCAGATTTGGACACAGCATGCTTCGCAATGAGTACATGCTGAACAGTGCCGGAGCGGTGCAGCTGTTCAACAATCGCGACCTCGAGCGCAAGGGCGACCTGCGCGGCGGCAGGCCGTTGACGCGGGATCACGTGATCGACTGGGATGTGTTCTATCCGAAAATGAATTTGACGCGGAGCTGTCTCTGAAGATTGACAGCAAGGTGACGCCGGTGGTCTTCGATCTTCCGGAGAGCGCGATTCCGGACGCGGTGAAGACTGTAGGCAATCTGCCGTTCAGGAACCTGACGCGCAGCCGCGAGATCGATATCGCATGTGGAGAGGATCTCTGCGAATTTTTCGGAATCGACACGAGCAGGCGGTTGACGCCTCTTCAGACTGATCCGAACGACGAAGCGCATTATCTTTTCGAAGCGGACGTCGATACATATGCGAAACCGGATGGCATTGGCGAGCCGCCGACCAGCGATCCGCTCAAGGGCGTCAAAGATACGCGGTTCAAGACGCCGCTCTGGTATTACATCATGAAAGAGGCAGAAATTCTGGGGAATGGTGAACGGCTCGGGCCGCTCGGGAGCCGGCTTGTTGCAGAGGTGATTGCGGGAGGAATCTTCTACGGCAAGGAGACCAAGTTCGATTACAAATGGAAGTCGGCGATCACCGGAAGCAATGTCGTTAAACTGCGCAACCTGATCGATTTTGTGGATGAAGACAGACCGGTGCTGGTGGGCTCAGTCGCCGATGTGAGTGGATGAAATGTGAGGGGAATCTGAAGAGATAACACCTCGCCTCGATTCAACAATCCGCCACATCATGATGATAGGATTTTACCTCGGAGTACCTGATGCCCCTGGTTCCAACGATGCTGGTTCTCAAGATTACGCGAGGCCCGGATGTGCTCGCATCGCAGGAAATCACCGTCGACGACGGGACCATACAGCCGGTTCCCCTGCTCGGAGATCAAATCGTTGTATCTGATGGAGAACAAACACTTCGCGGCACGGTGGCAGCGCGCGATTTCGACTACACGCAGTTCCTGCAAGGCAACGAGGGTGCTGCAACATTCGTCATTACACTCTGGGCCGATGTCATCGGCTAAGCAAGGAACGAGACCTTTGCAGATGACAAATCAAGCATCACACTCAAAGGTAACCGGGACAGATATATGATTCAGTGAGTGCCCACCACCCGCCCGGCACTCAGTTGGATGGAAGGAAGTTGGATGGAAGGAACATCCTGCGAAATAGATTGGCACGAAAAAGCTTCTAACAGCGCTACTAGTAAGCAGGAAGACCGGTAACTGCAGAGCACGCCGACATGTTGCGGTTTTCCGTGATCGTCAATCTCAACCCCGGAGCGTTTTTCTTCCATGAGTGCACTACCGTACGCGGAGCCCTCTTCCGTTGGTTCGGCATCCGCCATCCACTCGAATCAGACCAGCCACGGGTATGAAGTCCGGCAGAACCGGACTGCTTCTCATACATCATTGCGATCCATCACGACGAAATTACTGCTGATGCAGGAGGCAAGCCCCTGGGCTGTCTCGAAGCTGCGCCGGTGTTTCGATTGCGTCGTGGCTTTCCTGGCGCTGATAATCCTGTCTCCTGTGTTTCTCCTGGTGGGTTTAGTGGTATGGGTGACGTCTCCCGGCCCGGTTCTGTTCCGCCAGAAGAGGATGGGACGGCACGGGACGGAGTTCACACTCTACAAGTTTCGCTCGATGCGGGCTGATGCGCGGCCGGGCGCGTGGATTACAGTGTGCGGCGACCCGCGGGTAACTCCGGTGGGCGTGTGGCTGAGGCGCTTTAAGCTGGATGAGCTTCCCCAGTTCTGGAATGTGCTGCGTGGAGATATGAGCCTGGTGGGACCACGTCCAAAATTACCGCATCATGAAGCTTTGTTAATGTCGGTGCGGCCCGGAATCACCGGCGCGGCAACGCTTGCCTTTCGACACGAGGAGAAACTGTTGCTTGGCGTCCCCGAGCACGCACTGGAAATTTTCTATGAGGTGTACATCAAGCCGGCGAAAGCGAAGATCGACTTCGAGTATATGCATGGCGCTACATTTCGAAGCGATATCAGGCTGCTGTGGACGACGATCGTCGCATGTACCGGCTCCTGCAATGGCAGCCTTGCCCCAAAAATGGCGGCCAGGGACGAAGAGTGGCAAGTGATCTTGTCGAACGCCTCGGAGAATTTCGTCGAAACCTGGCGAGAGTAGCGATGAGAGGCTGACATTTGGTCAGGCCTGGCTATTGTGCAGAAATTTCGCGGCGGTGACGAGGTCGGCCACAAAAAGCCGCCTTTCGCTTTCGCGATCCTCCTCGGTTTGCGCGCGAAGGATGGAGGAGGGATGCACTGTCGCCATGATGGGAGGGTATCCTTTCACTTCGATCGTCTTGCCGCGGTCCTGCGTTACGCAAAATGAGGAGCCGAGGAGAGACTGGGCTGCGGTGGCTCCGAGGCAGACGATGAGCCTGGGGCCGACGGCTTCTATCTCAGCATTCAGCCAGGGGCGGCATGCTGCGACTTCGCGCATGGTGGGTTTTTTATGGATGCGGCGCTTGCCGCGCGGCTCCCACTTGAAGTGCTTTACGGCATTCGTGACGTATGCAGTGCTGCGCTCGATGCCGGCTTCTTCCAGGCAGGCGTCGAGCAGACGGCCCGCGGGTCCGACGAAGGGACGGCCAGCGAGATCCTCCTGATCGCCGGGCTGCTCACCAACGAACAGAATCGTTGCAGAGGCGCGACCCTCTCCGAAGACGGTCTGCGTGGCATTGCGATAGAGGTCGCAACCGCGGCACTCTTTGGAGGCTGCCAGCAACGACCGCAGATCGTGTCGCGCGGGAAGAAAATCGACTGCGGATACCTTGGGATTCTTTGGCGGCATATAGCCTACGATGCCGCGGCGCTGATGACGGCTGCGCAAGATGCCGGGGGCTGTTAACTAAACGCGAGACATGGTACGGGTCATCTCCGTGCCGAGCCGATTCGGCGACATCTGCACAGGGATGGTCACGCGGAAACAGGTCACCGGCTTTGCGAGGCGGGTGACACTGCGAAACTGGATGGAGCCGTCGTACTTCTGAATGATGCCCTTGCTGATCCAGAGTCCCAGCCCGGTACCCTTGGCGGCCTTGGTGGTAAAGAAGGGTTCGAAGAGATGCCGGGCGTGCTCGGCCTTGATGCCAGAGCCGGTGTCGCAAACAGACACAGATATGCCGTTGCTCAAGTGGCCTGGGTCGACGTGCTCGCGGACAGTGATGCGCAGCTTGCCTCCGTCGGGCATGGCCTGGATGGCGTTGGCGATGAGGTTCATGAAGACCTGGCGTAATTCGCCGGGGAAACCCTGAATGGTGGCGTCTGTGAGATAGCGTTTTTCGAGGATGACGTTCTGTATCTGGATGTTGCGCAGCTGTAGCTCGAGGACGTTGTCGACGACCTCTGATATCGAGACGGAGACCGGCTGCTGGGATTCACGATAGAAGCTCAGAGTCTGGCGGACAATGTGCGATACCCGCGCCAGTTCCTGCTCGGCCATGCGCGCATAATCCATGGCTTCCGAGTCGAGAGATGGGTGATGGCGAATGAGATGGAAGATATTGTGTATGGCTTCGAGGGGGTTGTTGATTTCGTGCGCGATGATGCCCGCTACGCGGCCCATGGCGGCCAGCTTCTCAGCGGTACGGAGGGCTTCTTCGGCACGCAGGCTGGCGGTCATGTCGCGGCTGATTTCCAGGATGTTCTCGGGTAATCCGGAACGGCCGACCTTGAGCGCCTTGCGGCAGGAGACGGTGATCTCCTCACCGTAGCGGGTGAGCTGTACGATGTTGCCCTCCCATCTGCCGGTTTCGTAGAGGGTGGATTCTATTTTGTCCAGGGAAACGGGGAATTTTGTGGCCAGCATTTCGTGCAGCTTCCGGCCGACGATCTCTTCGCGCTTCCATCCGTAGAGGGTTTCCGCCCCTGAATTCCAGAAGCGGACAACGCCGTTCATGTCACGGACCATGATGGCGTCAGTGGCAAGATCGAGAAGGTCGGCGCGTTCGCTCAGCTGCTCGGTGCGATCGGCGACGCGCTGCTCCAGCTCTTGATTGAGCTTTTCGAGCTCCCGCCGCTTGCGATGCAGCTCGGCGAAGAGGCTGACCTTGGCGCGCAGCAGCTCAGGCACGACGGGGACGGAAATGTAATCCACGGCGCCGCGCTCGTAGCCCTTGATCCGGTCGAGGTCGGAGAGGTGGATCGCAGAGATGAAGATGATGGCCGTTGTCTGGAAACGCGGATGCTGCCGCATCATGTCGGCGAGTTCGAAGCCGTCAATGCCGGGCATGCTGACATCGGTGAGAACGACGGCTACGTTGTTCTTGAGCAGGCATTCGAGGGCTTCGGTGCCGGAGCTGCATTTGATGAGGTTCTCGCCGAGACCACCGAGGATGGCCTCATAGCTCAACAGCTTCGCGGGCTGATCATCGACGAGAAGAATGTTGACCTTTTCGTCGGAGACATTTTCGTGGGGGCCGTTCGCATCACTTCGCACCGAACGACTCACGGATTGATTGGAGCCCCTTATTGACATTGGTCGCCCTTGTTTACCTATGCAGCCACATGCGCAGAGCCGCCAGCAACTGCTCTGTGTTTACCGGTTTCGCCAGATACTCTGACGCTCCCGCTTCAAGACATTTCTCGCGGTCGCCCTTCATCGCTTTTGCGGTCAGGGCAATGATGGGAAGCCTGCGAAAGGCCGCGTTCTGACGGATGACCTGCATCGTTTCATAGCCGTCCATCTCCGGCATCATGATGTCCATGAGAACGATGGCGACGTCGCGTGTCGATTCGAGCGTGGCAATCGCTTCGCGGCCGGTGCTGGCGGTAAGAACAGACATTCCCCTTCTTTCAAGGACGCTGCTCAAAGCGAAGATGTTGCGCACGTCGTCATCGACGACCAGCACCTTCTTGCCCACGATCGCTTCATCGGAGCTGTGCAGTCGATCGAGCATCCGTTGCTTTTCTGCGGGAAGGTCGGTGACGACGCGATGCAGGAAGAGCGCCGTCTCGTCGAGCAACCGCTCGGGCGATTCGACATCCTTCACGATAACGCTGCGGGCCAGAGTGTGGAGTCTGAGGTCTTCTTCGGGGGACAGGTTCTTTCCGGTAAAGACGACGACCGGCAGGTCGCTCAGCGATGAGATCTGGCTGACCTCCTCAAGCACTTCAAAACCAGTCATGTCCGGCAGGCGGAGATCAAGTACGACGCAATCGTAGCGCTCGCCGACCAGCATGGCCAGAGCTTCGGCACCTGTCGATGCAACATGCACGTCCACGTCATCGTACCCCAGAAGCTCGCGAATGGTCATCTGCTCGGCAGGGTTGTCTTCCACAACTAACAGACGGCGGCGCGAGGCGGAGGAAAACTCCTTGATCTTCATCAGGGCGGCTTCGAGACCCTCTGCGGTTGTCGGTTTTGTGACAAAGGAGAAGGCTCCGCGGGAGAGACCGTGATTGCGATCCTCGTCGAGCGTGAGCATCTGCACCGGGATGTGGCGGGTGCCGGCATCCTGCTTCAGATGGTTCAGCACCGTCCAGCCAAGCATGTCGGGCAGGAAGACATCGAGCGAAACGGCGGTGGGTTTGAACTCGCGCGCCAGGGCCAGGGCCTCCGCGCCGCGTGAGGCGACGAGGACTTTGAAACCTTTGTCTCGCGCAAGGTCGCAGAGAATGCGCGCATAATGCGGATCATCCTCGACAATGAGCAGCGAGGCGTCGCCGTTCTGCAGGTTGTCGCGATCATCCTCGATCGCTTCCGCAGCGTGCTCCACCACGGCGGTGCTGGCGATTTGCAATACGGAGGGCGCTCCCCGCTTTTCCGCGAGCACCTCAGCAACATTCGAGCCGGTCGGACCCACGTACGTCTGCGGGATATAGAGCGTGAAGGTGCTTCCCCTGCCGGGGGTGCTCTGGAGTTGAATCTCGCCGCCAAGCAGGCTGGCCAACTCACGGCTGATGGCGAGCCCGAGGCCGGTTCCTCCGTACTTGCGGCTGGTGCCGGCATCGGCCTGCTGGAAGGCCTCGAAGATGATCTTCTGTTTCTCCTGGGGAATGCCGATTCCGGTGTCGGCGACTTCGAAGGCGACGACGGAAGCAGCGTTGCTGAGAATCGGATGATTGTCGCTCCATCCGCTGCCAGAATTGAAGACCGAGAGCCGGACGCCGCCCTGCTCGGTGAACTTGAGCGCATTGGAGAGCAGATTCTTGAGCACCTGCTGCAGGCGCTTGGAGTCGGTGACCAGGCTACGGCTGAGATGCGTATCGGTGTGCAGATCGAAGGAGAGCTTGCGGTTCTCTGCTTCGTGTCGGAAGGGCCGGGCGACCATCTCCAGCACACTGGTGAAGAAGACCTCTTCGGCTTCGACGGAGACGGTGCCGGATTCGATCTTCGAGAGATCGAGGATGTCACTGATGAGATTGAGCAGGTCGGTTCCAGCGCCGTGAATGGTGCGCGCGAACTCGATCTGCTTGGGAGTGAGGTTGCCGTCGGGGTTGTCGCTGAGCTGCTGGCCGAGCACCAGAATGCTGTTGAGCGGCGTGCGGAGCTCATGCGACATGTTGGCGAGGAATTCGGATTTGTATTTAGAAGTGAGAGCGAGTTCCTTGGCCTTTTCTTCGAGGGCGCGGCGGGCCTGCTCGATTTCCTGGTTCTTGCGCTCGACTTCGACATTCTGCTCGGCCAGCTGTTGCGCCTTCTGCGCGAGCTGCTCGTTGGTTTGCTGAAGCTCCTTCTGCTGCGATTGAAGCTCGGTTGCTAACTGCTGCGACTGCTTGAGAAGGGCCTCTGTCTGCATGGTGGCTTCGATACTGTTCAGCACGATGCCGATGCTGGCGGTGAGCTGTTCAAGGAAGGCGAGGTGCGAAGCGGTGAAGGAGCTGAGCGTCGCGAGCTCGATGACGGCCTTTACCTGATCTTCGAAGAGCACCGGCAGCACAATGACGTTCTGCGGGACGGCTTCGAAGAGGCCGGAGCGAATGGGCATGGTGGTCTGGGGAAGATCAACGATGAGCATGCGCTTCTTTTCCGTTGCACACTGCCCGATGAGGCCTTCGCCGATCGCGATGCGCTCGAGGTGCCCTTCCGGCGTGCTGGCGTAGGCGGAGAGAAGAGCAAGCGAGCGGGATTCTTCCGAGTCCATCTGGTAGATCAATCCCTGCTGCGCGTTCACCAGCGGCGCGAGCTCGGAGAGGAGCATACGGCCCACGGTCGTCAGATCGCGCTGGCCCTGCAACATCCCGGTGAAGCGGGCGAGGTTGGTCTTGAGCCAGTCCTGCTCGGTGTTGCGCTCGGTGGTGAGGCGCAGGTTGTTGATCATCGTGTTGATGTTATCTTTCAGTTCGGCGACTTCGCCCCTGGCCTCGACCTGAATGGACCGTGTGAGGTCACCTTTAGTAACAGCCGTCGCGACTTCGGCGATCGCGCGCACCTGGTTGGTGAGGTTGTCGGCGAGCAGGTTGACGTTGTCGACCAGGTCTTTCCACGTGCCGGAGGCGCCGGGCACGTTGGCCTGTCCGCCGAGCCGGCCTTCGACGCCGACTTCGCGAGCGACGGTCGTCACCTGGTCGGCGAAGGTCGCGAGCGTGTCGGTCATATTATTGATGGTCTCGGCGAGCGCGGCGACTTCGCCTTTGGCGTTCACGGTGAGCTTCTGGGTGAGCACGCCGTTGGCGACGGCCGTGACAACCTTCACGATTCCGCGCACCTGTTCTGTGAGGTTGGCGGCCATGACGTTCACGTTGTCGGTGAGGTCCTTCCAGATGCCGGCGACTCCGGGCACCTGGGCCTGTCCGCCGAGCTTTCCTTCGGTGCCGACCTCGCGTCCGACGCGCGTTACTTCGGCGGCGAAGGCGTTCAACTGGTCGACCATGGTGTTGATGGTGTTCTTGAGCTCGAGGATTTCGCCCTTCACATCGACCGTGATCTTGCGCGATAGGTCGCCGCGCGCCACGGCTGTCGTGACTTCGGCGATGTTGCGAACCTGGGCGGTGAGATTGCCGGCCATGGCGTTGACGGAGTCGGTGAGATCCTTCCAGGTGCCGGCGACGCCGGGGACGTTGGCCTGACCGCCGAGGCGTCCTTCGGTACCGACCTCGCGGGCCACTCGCGTGACTTCGGCGGCGAAGGAGCGAAGCTGCTCGACCATGGTGTTCAGCGTTTCCTTGAGCTGAAGGATTTCGCCGCGGACGTCGACGGTGATCTTTTTCGACAAGTCTCCGTTAGCGATGGCCGTGGCGACTTCGGCGATGTTGCGGACCTGGCCGGTGAGATTGCTGGCCATGAAGTTGACGTTGTCGGTGAGGTCCTTCCAGGTACCGGCAACTCCGGGGACTTCGGCCTGCCCGCCGAGCTTGCCGTCCGTCCCGACTTCACGGGCAACGCGCGTGACTTCTCCGGCGAAGGCATTGAGCTGGTCGACCATGGTGTTGATGGTGTTCTTCAGCTCGAGAATTTCTCCCTTTACGTCGACGGTGATCTTGCGGGAGAGGTCGCCGCGGGCGACGGCGGTGGTCACTTCGGCGATGTTGCGGACCTGCGCGGTGAGGTTGCCAGCCATCGAGTTGACGTTGTCGGTAAGGTCCTTCCAGGTTCCGGCGACTCCGGGAACCTCTGCCTGACCTCCCAGCTTGCCGTCGGTGCCGACTTCGCGAGCGACGCGCGTCACTTCGCCGGCGAATGCGTTGAGCTGGTCGACCATGGTGTTGATGGTTTCCTTGAGCAGGAGAATTTCGCCGCTGACGTTGACGGTGATCTTCTTGGATAGGTCTCCGCTGGCGATGGCGGTTGCCACTTCGGCGATGTTGCGAACCTGGCCGGTCAGGTTGCTCGCCATGGAGTTGACGTTGTCGGTGAGGTCCTTCCAGGTGCCGGCGACTCCGGGGACATTTGCCTGGCCGCCGAGCTTGCCTTCAGTGCCGACTTCGCGGGCAACGCGGGTAACTTCGCCAGCGAACGCGCGGAGTTGGTCAACCATGGTGTTGAGGGTGTCCTTGAGCTCCAGGATTTCGCCTTTCACATCGACGGTGATCTTGCGGGAGAGATCGCCGCGAGCGACGGCGGTCGCGACTTCCGCAATGTTGCGGACCTGCGCG
>Ga0206870_1006_pt1 | contig 62583 bp, 49 predicted proteins | sample Alteio_BWOrgCont_36_FD_152620 | JGI IMG/M metagenome (GOLD analysis project Ga0206870, IMG submission 152620) | Enriched cells from forest soil in Barre Woods Harvard Forest LTER site, Petersham, Massachusetts, United States -... | ecosystem: Environmental > Terrestrial > Soil > Temperate forest >... | reverse complement strand
GACCGCTCTCTCGATCTAGATTGACCCGCAGGTTAAAGAGCGTCGACCACCCTCACCAGTTTCAAAGCCGCCCACTCGATTTCGAGTAACGATTCACTTGGCCGAGCAGGGCGCTGTGCTCCCATCCGCCTGCGCCTCGCAACACGTCATATTCAAGAGCTAACAGAAAAATTACAATGCTCGCCTTGACAAAGAGTACTGAATAAGTCCAGTATGCAAACTCGCCCCAGATGTAATGCAGTTGCAAGTACAGTGGCAAGAAGGAGGGATTCGGGAAATGTTTTCTGGCGCCCTAATTGCGAATGGGTCGCAACTAGGAAGGTCCAAACAGGACACACAGATCACCCGGCCTTCTATGCTAGAGGAACTTAGGGAGCAAGGCGTTCGGATTACCCGGCAGCGACGCTTACTTGTGGGCATCATTCAAGATTCGCCCCGCCATCTGGATGCTTTCACGCTGCTAAACATCGCCAAGCAAGAAGATTCCGACATCAACCTTGCTACCGTGTACCGAACCCTTTCGCTGCTCAAGAATCGCGGCCTAATTGATGAACTCGACCTCATGCATCTGCAAGGCGAGAAGCACTACTACGAAGCGAAGACTAGCAGCGACCACTGCCACATGGCGTGCTTTGGTTGTGGAGCGATCCTTGAATATGCAAGTTCAGCGTTCGAGGAGCTAAAGCGTCAGATCACTACCGACAGCGGTTTCCAGATTCAAGTAGCGCGGTTGGAGCTAGGTGGACTGTGCGAGAAGTGTGGCAAGACGAAGGCATGAACTCCTTTTTGCGTCTTTCAGTTGCGAGCCGTTTGCAACTAGGAATTCGCCCTCAACCGATGTGACTCCGTAAATAAGGACGGTCCCCACGACAAATCCTTGGGCGAGGGGTCGTGAGGACCGTGAAGCGGCAACCCGGATGGGCTGACGACGATGCCCATTATACGGGAACCGGCTGCCATACGTTTCAGGAGACTAAGAGTAAATGGCTGGAACTCACACGGGCATCCCCCGCGGTTATCGGTCCTCTTCTTTTTCTTTCAAAGAATCCGTCAAGATTCTCGTTTCAGTCTTGGGACTGCTGATTCTGGCTCTCTTGCCTGTGCTTCCCGCTTGGGCTGGCGTGGGCGGAAGTATTTCCGGTACTGTAACCGATGCTAGCGGCGCCGTCGTCGGCAAGGCAACTGTTACCACGACAAACACGGACACGAGAATTCGCCAGACAACTACGACGGATGACAGAGGCTTTTATTCGTTCGCGAGCCTGCCAGTTGGGTACTACGACCTGGACGTAGAATCCGCATCGTTTCGCCCCTATCACCGCACCTCGGTAATCGTTGACACAAACAGTGCTCTTACCATCGATGCGGTTTTGCAGGTTGGGCAAAGTTCCGACACCGTCACGGTGGTCGAAAACCAATTGCATGTCGACACAACCAGCACGCAGATGGGTGAGGTTATCACGGGGGCTCAAATGACGGCCGTACCGCTGAACGGCCGGAGTTTTACGGATTTGCTCGCGCTTCAGCCTGGAGTTGCGCCGGTGACTTCCATCACTTCTGAAACCGTCCAGGATGTGGGGGCAACTGTCTTGTCACCCTCCGGTGATCTCAATCCAGGTACGATTTCGATCAACGGGCAAAGGGAATTTGCGAACGCTTTCATCGTGAACGGGAGTGACGCCGAAGAAGACGTCAACATGGGAGCGGCCATTGTTCCGAATCTCGACTCGATCTCTGAATTTCGAATTCTCACGAACAACTTCGACGCTGAGTATGGAGAGTTCAGCGGCGGTCAGATCAATGTTGTCACGAAATCCGGCACAAACACCTTTCATGGAGATGCTTTCGAATTCGTGCGTAACACCGACCTCGACGCGCGAAACTATTTTTCCCCGACGCGTGGCGCCTTTGACCAAAACCAGTTCGGCGGGACCTTAGGGGGGCCGCTCCGGAGGGACAAGATATTTTTCTTTGCCGATTACCAAGGCACTCGCTCGACGCAAGGCATCGACACCGGCCAAATCCCCGTTCCCTCGATGCAAGACAGGACAGGCAATCTCTCCGACCTAGCGAGTTCCTTTGTAACCACCGATGCGAATGGCAACACGATTCCGACAACGGTGAGCGGACCATATTTCGCCAGCCTACTCTCACAAGAGCTGGGCTATGCAGTTTCGGCGGGCGAACCTTATTACACTACTGGGTGCGGCAGCACCACGTGCGTCTTCCCGGGCGCAGTAATTCCTCAAAGCGCATGGTCGGCGCCGGCAAAGAATCTGCTGAAGTACATTCCTACGCCCAACAATTCGAACGGCACCTTCGCGACATCGGCGTTCAACCTCACGCTTCGTGACGACAAAGGGGCTTACCGCGTAGACGCCAACACGCGGTTTGGCCTCGTCTCAGGCTATTACTTCCTTGACAACTGGTCACAAAACAATCCCTATCCCGTCGCGCAGGGCGGAGCAAATGTGCCGGGTTTCAACGCGCTTTACACCGGTCGCGCGGAACTGCTGGACCTCGGCGACACAAAGACCCTCAGCGCAGCAGCCGTAAATGAAATCCATTTCAGCTTCCTGAGAGATGCCGTCGATCTGGGCAAGCCCGATGGCGGACTCGGGGTGAGTTTAGCTTCCCAGGGCTTCGAAGTTGGTGAGGGAACTCCGGGGATCGTAGCGCTGTCTCCGAAGACCGAAGGTGTTGAGAGCGTGGGTTTCAACAGCTTTACGATCGGGACGAACACAAACGAACTCAAGCAAGCTGGGAATATTTTTCAATGGCTCGATAATTTCTCGAAGATTGTTGGAACACACACTCTCAAATTCGGGGGCGAGTTTCACTACGACCAAGACAACGTGAACGCCATTGCGCAATTCAACGGCAGCTTTCTCTTCTTTGGCACGGAAACTGGGTCCGATTTTGCCGACTTTCTGTTGGGAATTCCGAGCCAGTACAACCAGAGCCAGCTTCAGCCCTTTTACGGCCGGAACAAATATGTAGGTCTGTACGCACAAGATAGTTGGCGGATCGCCCGGAGCCTTACGCTCAATTACGGTTTGCGGTGGGACCGTATTGAGCCTTGGTATGAGAAATACAACCAAATTGCGACATTTGTCCCCGGCAAATCGTCTGCGGTTTTCCCCGGAGCGCCCGCCGGGATCCTCTATCCCGGCGATCCGGGAGTGCCGCGCACCCTTTCGCCACCAGGGAACCGCGACTTTGCGCCGCGCATCGGCCTCGCGTATTCACCGAATGTTTCTTCAGGCAGCGTTCTCGGGAAAATCGTAGGTGGCCCTGGCAAAACCAGCATTCGAGCCAGTTATGGAATGTTTTACACCGCGATTGAGGCTCTCACCATTGGGGTGATGAGCGCCAACGCGCCGTACGGAACCACTTACACAAGTCCGGCTCCTCCATTGTTCTCATCACCTTTCGTAACCGCCGCTACGGGTGAAAATCTTGGACAAGCCTTCCCGGTGAACTTAGCACCACAAGGCACAAGCACGAGCCATCCGGATCCCGACGTCAATTGGGCGCAGTTCGAGCCAATTACGGGACTTCCAAACTATCCAACGACGAATCGCATACCTTACACCGGCGAGTACATGCTCTCGCTCGAGCGCGGATTTGGGGCTGACACCGTGCTGAGTTTCAATTACGTGGGCACGCAGGGACACCGCCTCCTGGTGCTTGAGGAGTCCAATCCGGGTAACCCGCAACTCTGCTTGTTGTTGAGTAATCCTGCGAATCTTGCCTCGGGGCAAACACCGTGTGGCCCATTTGGTGAGGACAGCACTTACGTCACGAACACGGGAGCGGTATACAACGGTACGCGCGGACCGCTCGGATCGAACTTTGGAAGTAACGCAAACCAGTCGACGATCGGAAACTCCAACTACAACGGCTTGCAAATCACGCTCCGCCACACGGGTAAGCGGCTGAATGTTCTCGCCGGTTACACCTTCAGTAAGTCACAAGATCAATCTTCCAGCATCGGCGAGGAAGTGAATCCCGTTGATCCAGCGCTGAGCAAAGCGCTCTCCGCCTTCGATGTGAAACACAATTTTGTTCTGAGTTACAGCTACCAGATTCCATTCGATCGCCTCTTCCCTGCTCCGGCTCGCCTGACGAAGGGGTGGGAATTATCCGGCATCACGCATTTCAGCCCGGGGCTTCCTGTAACTCTCGTGAACTTCGGCGACAATTCGCTGCTAGGGTCCGAGCCAAATGGCGTGAACAACTTCGGCGTTGACGAGCCCGACTACACAGGCGCTTCGCTCAATCTGAATTCCAACGCCCGCAACGAAATGCCCTATTTCAACACCGCAGCTTTTGCTGAAAATGCCTTGGGTGAGCCAGGAACCGCGAAGCGGCGGTTCTTTTATGGTCCTGGAATGAATAACTTCGATATCGCGCTGCTCAAGACTGTTCCGCTCACCGAGTCGAAGTCTCTTCAGTTCCGCATCGAAGGTTTCAACGCGTTCAATCACGCGCAGTTCTTCGGTCCTCAGGCTGTCGACGGAAATATCGGCAGTTCCACCTTCGGCAACGTAATCAGCGCCACGGCGCCGCGCCTCGTCCAGTTCGGCGCAAAATTCCTTTTCTAGGAGAAAACCCGGCATGGTCCGCAAGCAGCTTCGGTATTCCTCTGTCGTTTTGCTCTGGATCGCGAGTTTATTGGGGCGCTCATTGGCGCGCGCGATCTCGCTCGTCTTTTTCGTCGTGCTGGCGTTCGCGCGCCCGAGCCGCGCACAGAGCACCGATCCCGCCGATCAGGTCTGCCCGCGCTATGCTCCAGGCTCTGTGGTTTCATCCCCGCCGGATCTGTACAGCCAGAACGGCGTGCTGACACTCAATTTTACCTATCAGACCGCAGTCGATGAGCAAGGGCTGACGCGCTACTGCTACATCTCCAATGGCAACACGACGCTCCAAGCGCCGACTCTCCCACGTGAATCCTGGCGACCAGCTCATTATCAACTTCACGAATGATCTGCCCGTCGCGACATAGGAGCAGATGGCGCGCGGAATGAACATGCCTGACATGAAGGGCATGGCGATGCCGATGGTTCATGCCGCTGACGCATCAATCCACATCGCGTTCTTCTGGGTTTCTGAAAAGATGTCGGAAGTGCCTTTCACGCGCACCTCGCGTTTATGCGACGTTGAGTTAGGTTTTTTGCCGAGAAGCTCGGCAGGAATACCGTACGCTGTGCGCGGAGCCAAATCGATTCGCAACCGAAACGACGATCGCTGCACCTACTGCTGCCAGCCCCCACCCAGAGACCGGTAAAGCTGCACGAGGCTCTCATACTCATTGCCGCGCGCCTGGGCCAGCGTGAGTTCGGCGCCGTAAAGCGAGCGCTGGCTATCCAGCACTTCGAGGTAGGTTGTAGTGCCGCCGGTGTATTGAAGATTGGAGATGCGGAGAGACTCTCGCAGGTCCGCGACGGTGTTTTCCTGCGCCACCCGAACCTCGTGGAGCTTTTGGTAGCCAATGAGCGCGTCGGAGACATCGCCGAACGCGTGCTGAATGGCCTGCCGGTAAGCAATCAATGCCTGCTGATGCTCGGACTCGGCAGCTTTCAAATTTCCGCGAAGGGCGCCGCCGGTAAAAATCGGCTGGCTCACGTTCGCTCCGTACGACCAGATTCCAACCTGCGAACTCATGAGGCTCGAGAATGCGCTGCTGCGCCCGAACGAGCCACCGCCCGAGCCCGTGAGCGAAATTTGCGGGAAGAACTGCGCCTTCGCAACGCCTATCTGCGCGTTCGCTGCAACGAGAACCTGCTGCGCGTCGCGAATATCGGGCCGGCGCTCGAGCAGCGACGAAGGCATGCCCGGAGGAACGTCGGGCGGCAGCGTCTGCTCGACCAGCGGGCGGCCGCGGGTAATGCCCTGCGGATAGTTGCCGAGAAGAATGCTGATGGCGTCCTCTTCCTGCGCAATTTGCCGCTGAAGATCGGGAATCTGCGCGTTCGCCGTATCGAGGGTTTGCTGCGCCTGCAGCACGTCGAGTTTGGTGGCTACGCCGTGATCAAGGCGCAGGCTCGTGAGTTTCACGGAATCCTGCTGAGTGTGGATCGTGTCGTAGGTGATTTGGAGCTGCAGGTCGAGCTGCAAAAGCTCGAAATAGTCGCTGGCGACGTCGCTTACCAAGGTGAGAATGACCGTCTGACGCGCGTCCTCAGTGGCGAGCAATTCGGCACGCGAGGCTTCCGTGGCGCGGCGGAGCTTGCCGAAAAAGTCCAACTGAAAAGCGGCATCGGCCGTTGCGGTGAAGAAGTTATATTTCGTCTGGAAGGTGCCTTCCTTCCCGCCGATGAAATTGCCGTTCGCGCCGACTTGGGGGAAGAGGCTCGAACGCGTGATCGCAACCTGCGCGCGCGCCTCGTTGATGCGTTCGGTGGCCAGCTGAAGATCGTAATTCTGCTTCAGGGCGGTGTGGATGAGATCCTGCAATTGAGGATCCTGGAAAACCTGCCACCAGGGAAGATCGGCGTAGGAAGCGGCCTGCGCTTGCTGCTTTTCGCTCAGGTCGCGAAACGATGCGGGAGTCTGGACAGCCGGCCGCTGGTAGTTCGGGCCCACCGCGCAGCCTGCGAGCCCAATCAACAACGCGAGGACGAAAGAAGCGCCCAGCCCACTTACCGAGTACTGCGATTCTGTTCGTGCGTCCGCACGCATTTCAGTCCGCCTCCGCAGGTGCAGCCGATGGAGGGGCAGCCGACGCGGGCTCCCTCGCAATGCGCTCCCTGCCCGCGCCCGACCACTTCTCAACCATGAAGAAAATTCCCGGCACAAAGAAGATGCCGATGAGGCTGGCAGCGAGCATTCCGCCGATGACGGTGGTGCCCATGATTTGCCGGGCGACCGCGCCTGCGCCGCTGGCCGTCCAGAGCGGAACGCAGCCGAGGATGAACGCAAAGGAAGTCATCAGAATCGGACGCAGACGCAGCCGGGCCCCTTGGAGAGCCGCGTCGACCACAGACTTCCCTTTTTCGAATTCGTCCTTGGCGAACTCGACGATCAGGATGGCGTTCTTGGCGGCCAGGCCGATCAGCATGACGAGCCCGATTTGCGAGTAGACGTCGCTCTCGATCTGCACCATGTAGGGCGGAAGAAAGACGCTCTGTAGCCAGCGGCGGAGCCAAAGAATCGCGAAAGCGCCCATGACGGCTACGGGAGTGCTGAGAAGAACGCTGAAGGGCAGCGACCAGCTCTCATAGAGCGCCGCGAGAACCAAAAATACGAAAAGCAGTGACAGCCCGAAGATGGCTGCGGGAGGAACGCCCTGGCGCGCCTTCTGCTCGAGAAACGAAATGCCGGAGTAGTCGAAACCCATCTCGGGCGGCATGGTTTGGTGGAACACTTCCTCAAGAGCGGCCGTGGCCTGGTCGGCGCTGTAGCCCGGCGCGGCACTTCCGTTGATTTGCGCCGAGCGATATTCGTTGAAGCGAAGCAAAAATTCGGGGCCAAGCTGCGGCTTTACGTTTACGAGCGTCGAGAGCGGCACGTTCTGCTGCTTGTTGTTGCGGACGTAGAATTGCCCGACGTTTTCGGCGTGCGCGCGGTCCTCTCCCTCCGCTTCGATATACACCTGCCACTGGCGGCCGAAGCGGTTGAAATAATTGATGAAATATCCGCCCATGAAGGCCTGGATCGTTTTGTAGACGTCGCTGAGGTTCACGCCTTGCTTCAGCACTTTGTCCCGATCCACATCCACGTACTGTTGCGGGACGTTGGCGAGGAACGTGGTGGTGAGGCTGGCGATTTCCGGGCGCTTGCGGGCGGCATCCAGAAACGTGGCGAGATTCTTCGACAGGAATTGAATATCGCCGCCGGAGCGATCTTCCAGCATGAAGGTGAAACCGCCCGCGGTGCCTACGCCCGGAATGGCCGGCGGCGAAAACCCGAAGGCCACCGCGGTGGGCACCTTGCTCAGTTCCTGGTTGAGATGGGCTTTCAGCGTTTGGAATTGTTCGGCGCGAGTTGTGCGCTCGTCCCAAGGCTTGAAGTTCACGAAAAACGTGGCGTTATACGTGGTGCGAACATAACTGAGCAGACTGAAACCGACGAAACAAGTCGAGTATTGAACGCCGGGTGTGTCCATGATGACCTTCTCGACCTGGTCCACCACAGCGCGCGTGCGTTCAAGCGACGCGCCGTTGGGAAGCTGCACGTTCACGTAGGCGTAGCCCTGATCTTCATCGGGCAGAAAGCTGGTTGGCAGGTGATTTGAAAAGAAGGCTGCAGCCGCGCCGGCAATGATGAGGAGCACGATCACCACCGCGGTTTTCTTGACGAGCACTGCGCTCCAGCGCACGTAACCATCGGTGGCGCGATCGAAAATCCGGTTGAACGCGGCGAAGAATCGGCCCAGAGGGCCGCGGCTCGGCTTTTTTGGCTTTAGCAGCAAAGCCGAAAGCGCGGGGCTGAGCGTGAGCGCATTAAACGCGGAAAACAGCACGGAAATGGCGATCGTGACGGCGAACTGCTGGTAGAGCTTGCCGGTAATGCCGGGAATGAAAGCGGTGGGTATGAACACCGCGGAGAGAACCAGCGCAATTCCCACGACGGGTCCGGAAAGTTCTTCCATTGCTTTCAGCGCTGCGTCCTTGGAGGACATGCCTTCTTCAATATGGCGCTCGACCCCTTCCACCACGACGATCGCGTCATCCACTACGAGGCCGATGGCCAGCACGAGACCGAACAGAGAGAGCGTGTTGATGGAAAATCCGAACAGCGGGAAGAGCGCGAAGGTTCCCACCAAGGAGACGGGCACGGCAAGCAGCGGGATGAGCGTCGCGCGAAAACCTTGCAGGAAGATGTAGACCACGAGAATTACGAGCGCGAGCGCAATCAGCAGCGTGATCACAATTTCCTTCATACCTTCGGTGACGGCTCGCGTCGTATCCAGCGCAACCACGTAATCCAGGTCGCTTGGGAAGCGCTGCTTCATCTGCTGCATTAATTTGTTGGCCGCGGCAGCCGATTCGACGGCATTCGAGCCGGGGAGCTGATACAGAGCGAGCACGGCGCTGGGCTTGCCGTTGAAGCGGCCCGCAACGCTGTAGTCCTGCGAGCCCAATTCGATGCGCGCCACGTCGCGGACGCGGACGGTGCCGCCATCCGGCGTTTCGCGAACCACGATATCGCCGAACTGTTCCGGGGAAACAAGACGGCTTTGCGCGAGGACCGCGTAGGTAAATTCCGTGCCTTTGGGAGCCGGGTCGCCGCCGACTTTCCCAGCAGGATTCACCGTATTCTGCGCCTGGATGGCGTTGATGATGTCCGGCACGTTCACGCCGAGCTTCGCCAGTTGATCGGGCTTGACCCACATGCGCATCGCGTATTGCCCCGCGCCGAAAACGTTCACGATGCCGATACCGGGGGAGCGCAGCAGCGGGTCCACAAGGTTGATGTAGGCGTAGTTCGCGAGAAAGGTCGCGTCGTAGGTGCCGTGCGGCGAGTAAATGTCGACGAGCATCAGCGGAGCCGTCACGGATTTGCGAACCGTGATTCCGTAATTGTTCACGTCCACGGGAAGCTGGGAGGCGGCTTGCGTCTCGCGCGACTGCGTGAGGATGAAATCGTTATTCGGATCGGTTTTTGCGTCGAAGTCTACGATGAGGTTCGTGGAGGAGTTGCCGGTGGCGTTCAGCGAATACATGTAGTTCAAGTTGTCCACGCCGCTCATCTGCTGCTCAAGCGGTGTGGCAACGGCCTGCTCGAGAGTTTGCGCGTCGGCGCCTACGTAATTCGCAACAATTTGAATTTCAGGCGGAGCGATGCTCGGAAACTGAGCGACGGGGAGAGCGAGAATCGTGAGCGAACCTACAATGACCATGACGATCGCAATGACCATCGCAACGATGGGACGGTTGATAAAAAATTTCGACATGCGTCACCGTTCCTTTGCTTCCTGGGAAAAAGGTTTAGGGTTCACATGCGCGCCGGGACGCACCTTCTGCACGCCCTCCGCCACGATCTTGTCGCCGGCCTTCAGACCGCTGTTGACAATCCAGTCGGAACCGACGCTATCGCCGAGAGCCACCGTGCGAATGCTGACTGTGTTTTGGTCATCGACGACGGCGGCTTCGTAGCCGCCCTGCAGCTCGGTAATCGCTCGCTGAGGAACGATCAGAGCGTCTTTCTGGGTGCGGATCACGGCGCGCACTTTGCCGTATCCTCCGGGCCGCAAGATGTTCTCAGGATTCGGAAACAGGCCGGCGATCTGAATGGCACCCGTGCCGACATCGATTTGCCGGTCCGCAAAGAAGAATGTGCCCTCGTGATCATAGGTTCTGCCGTCCGCCAGAATGAGTTGAAGCCGCAGACTACGATCGGCGTTTTCCCGGCTGGTCTCGGTGGGAAAGCGCCTGCGCCAATCCAGATACTGCGGCTCGCTCACCGTGAAAAATACCTTGATGGGGTTGAGCGTCGAGACGGAAGTGACCACGCCGCTGCTGGGGGTCACCAGCGCGCCCACTTGAAGTTGCGCCTGGCCAACAATTCCATCGATCGGAGAAACCAGCCGCGTGAAATCGAGATTGATCCTCGCCGTCTCTACAGCGGCATCGTAGGTTTGAATCTGGGCTTTGGCGGTCTCAATGGCTGCTTTCGCGGCCAAGTTGTTCTGAACCGAATTGTCGAGATCCTGTTGACTCGCTGCCTGTTCTTTTACGAGAGGCGTATAGCGATCGACGTCCAGCTGCGTTCTCCCCTGGACCGCCTGGGCGTTTGCAAGCATTGCCTTGGCCTGCGCGAGTTGGCCTTCCGCCTGGTCGAGCGCGGCCTGGAATGGGCGCGGATCAATCTGAAATAGAAGTTGGCCCTTCTTGACGAACGCACCTTCCTGATATGCCTGTTGCTGCAAGTAGCCGGTGACCTGCGCACGCACGTCCGCGTTCACAAGCCCGTCGAGTGTGCCGATCCATTCTCCGTAAACCGGCACATCCTTTTGTTCGACGCTCACGACTTCCACCACCGGCACCGCTGCCGGCGCCCCTGAAACCCGTTTCGGCCGAACTGCGCCGATCACAAGACCGATTGCCACCAGACAAACCAAGCCGCCGATCCAGAATTTGTACTTCCAAAGGGTATTCATGGTGTTTCTCCGTGGGGAAGTCGTCCCACACAAATCGAGGCTTTATGTGATGAGCCGAGGATGGTACTCGGCTCAGGTTTCACCGGTCAAAGAGGCTCTGCGAGTGCCGGGAGGTGCAGAGTAGAGGATCAACTCCTTATAAAAGTTAATCTTCCATTAAGCGTCGCGTGCATTGTGCGAAATGCTGAGCGGAAATGCATCACAAGATGGGGTATCCCTCGCCTACCACTGGAGATTGGGAGTGCGGATACCACATTCGTGGTACTGCCGGTAGCCTTTGGACACCCTGGTAAGTAATAAGTAATAGGTGATTCTGTCTCGATTGATGGGCAAACGCCCAGCTAAGAAACAGAATTTGCAAGTCGTTCCCTGAGCCGTCTACCACAGCACGGGCAACTCGCGCGGCACTCCGCTAGCCTTTGGTCGGTTTCGGCGCGAAGGATAGTGATTCCGCAAATCTGGCGAGGGAAGCGTCATGGACGCGGCACATGCACCGAGAATAGGACGAGCACGCCATCGATGGAGCTGAACCAGTGCGGCGTGTTTTCCGGAACAAGGATGAAATCTCCTTTTGCGATGGCGCGTGACGTTCCGCCCTCGATCGCGGAGCCACTGAGGTTCGTGGGATTGGTTCGCGTTTCCTTCACGAGCTTGCCACCTGTCATCAAGGTCCCTGATCCATCGATTACGTAGAAGATCTCTGCCTCCTTTTCGTGGACGCTTGCGTTGCCAACCGCGGAACGATATTCGAGGTGCCCGTCGTACGATCCCAACTCAAGCATGGGTTCCATCACCGTCGATTGGCCTTCCTTGTGTTCGCGTTTTGCCTTAGCAATAAGTGCGGCGACCTCGGCGGAAGACGTGAAAGTCTTAGTTGGATTCTCGGTAGATTGCGGGGCCGGTTGCGGCTTGGGCCGCTTTGCCGATGCAAGCGAAGCCGCGAGAGTAAGGACGAAAATCGTTATCAGCGTGCGCATAAAACCTCCCAAATTGCTTCTTGTCCACTGGTGCAATCTTGCCCGCAGACGCTCTTAAGCGGAATTTCGGATTTAATCTCTGGCTGCGCATCGTACACGCCTCGTGCGCTCGGCACAACGAATTTGCCAGAGGCCCAGACCACACTCCTTCCACGCGAAGACGAAGAGTTCCGCAAATTCGCGTTATGTAGAGTGCTTTCCGCTGTGGCCGTGTCGAGCGCGGGAAGGAGCACAAATCGTGCGGGGAACGTTCTTACGAGGGAGGTTGCGTCTAAGGAACGATCGCGGGCCCCCTGCAAACAAGTAACCGGATTGAAACCGCCTCCCATGGCTCGGTCGTCGGGGCCGTCTTCACCAGCCGAATCGTTATCGGCAACGGCGCTTTTTACCAAGGCTCTATCGAGATTGATCCTCAGGTTAAAGCACGTCGGGCATCATCGGGACGTTGATCGGTAAGCTGCCTTTGTGATTCCCGAAATGAAAATGCAATGGTATCCGTTCAGAAAAGTGTGGACTCTAGCTCACACTCTTCGCAGTTCCACTTTCCGATGGAACTTTGCATTAGGCTTGTAGGATCCTTTCAGACGAAACCCTTGGTTGAGCTGCCCATTGAGAAGTGATTCGCAATCATTCGCCTATATGCATAGGCCGCGCTCACTGCCGTCGGCCCAAGACTCCAGAAAAAAGTCCTGGGTATCGAAGCACTGCTGGTGATCAGCAAATTTTCGATGTCGTGACAGTCAAAATCCGAGGTGCAGACCGAATTATCCGGGCTTGATCCAGCTCTCGCTGTTCCGGTGCAGTGAAGCGGATCGATGGTCTTGGCCGTCCTGGAAAAGGCACGCAGGTCAGCTTTCGCGGGCTTAATTTCCAGTTTTGAATGCCAAGCGCGGATGATTTCGCCCGCTTCTTTAATTTTGGCATCGATCCTTGGCATATCCACCTCTACCTGTTCGGTCCTGCCGTCGGGAAGTATCCGCCAGCTAGCGGGAATCGCCCCCAGGTGGGTGCGCCAATTCATAATGCGTCGTGCTCCAGCCCCGTCACGGATGTATTCCTTATGCTCCCAGCCAAATTCGGGAGCAAAAGTGCTTAACGCGACGCTGCTCGGCGCCCCAGGTCCTCCCGCACCTCCGCGAACATGGATGGTCAATTCTCCCCAAGGCCTTGGCGTAGTCGCCGCCCACGGAGCCCCGTGATGGACTTGGCCTAGCCGCCCTGCCTCGACAACGGGCTCCTCGAGGTACGCGGAGGAAACGAGATCATGATCACCGCTGAGGTGCAAACCAACGTTCTTGTTCTCCACAAGCAACCGATCCCCCAGCAGCTCCCGTGGGCCATAACCCGACCGATACAGCAGCGTGGGTGTGAAGTTCGATCCGAAGGCGACAATCACACGCGCCGCCCGCACTTCGTGTGTTGCGCCCGTCTTATCCTTATACACTGCCCCCCTTGCCACCGGCCGGCCGCCTGGTACTTTCTCAATGACGATCTTTTGTATGTCGGCGTTGGCAATCACTTTGAGTCCATTATTCAATCCAATGTACGCAAACGGGAGGGACGTTGCCTTCGAATCCGTCCGGCTCATATCGCCATTGACACCGATCGTGTTAACGCGGCCTTCTTCGGTGGCCCGCATCTCGAATCCAAGAGCTCTGCCGGCATTGGCCCAAATATGATCGCCCTTGCTCCACCACGCGTCTGGTGGTGCGCTTACGTGGAACATATCCCGGATCTCTTGAATCGCGTCGCCAAATTTCGCGAGGTCCCAATCGACACCACTGGCTTCGCGGTAGAAATGGAAGTCCTCATCTCCGGGCATCCAACAGGTGCCGCCATAGTGAAGTGAACAGCCCCCCACTAGCTTGAAGTTCTCTCCTGATCCCCCGACATAAGGCCATAGGTAGTCCTTGCCAATACCCATGGGCCCTCCGCCTGCTCCGTCCGGGCCGATTCCGTCGGGAATATCGGTAATCATCCTGCGACGAATGGGAGAACCATAACCAGGTCTGATGCCAGGATCGCGAATGGTCCAATCGTCACCACCTTCAATCATCGCGATGCGAAGCCGATCACCGGTCTTCGGGTTGACCCCGCGCTCGGCCAAACGCCCGGCCACGATGCAGCCAGCGGTTCCTCCTCCCAGCACGATTACGTCATAGTAATCGTGGCCATCACTTGTCTTGATCGCAGCCGAGGCAGGCGGGCGATTGTGTTCCAGCTTAACGAGGTCGCCCTCCAACCAAAACGGCAGTTCCCTCTTGGCTTTTTCTCGCAGTTGCTCTTCTTCTTCCCAGGTTAACGGGCCTCCGTAACCAGCGACATCCCATCCGGTCACAATTTTCTTGTCCTTCCAAACATTTGGGTTTGTAATTTGATGGGTATCGGAGGGATGTAGAACGGGTTCTCCATCGACATTTCGTTTAACCGAGTTGAACGGGTAATTCTTGTAATAGACCGTAAGAATTCGAGAACGAGCCCGGCGATAAAATGCCAGCAAGCGTTTTTGTTGTTCCTGATCGGTGATCTTCTTACCATCAACGATCATCGCTAGATACTGTTCCCTTTGCTTCTCATCGAGATCTAGAAAACTCTTACCATCAAAGAATTGCTGAGCGGCAGTGTTGAACTGCCCGAGCCCTTCGGTCGGGAAATCCTGAACATTTTCTGCAGCCGCAGCCGCGTTGTTGATTAGGCGAGACTCATTGGTGGCGGCGATGCCGGTGGTCGGCCTCATCACGTATTCGGTTATCCCGTGAGTCTCTAGTTCGGCATACCCTGGATCGCCCGGCTTCGAGGGAATAAAGATCGAACCGAGTGCCGAAACAATCTGGCGATTCGGATCGGTGGGAACAGCTGCATTCAAGCCCGCCGAAGCGGCGGCCACAGCCGCGGTTGCCACCGCCGTCTGTTTCACAAATACCCTTCTGCTGATCTCGGTCATCTGTCCCTCCTTACTATTGAACGGGGCTGGAACTCACAAAGAAAGACGGGAACATCGGGACTCACTCGTAACCGAAGTGCTGACACCTCTATAACTGTTATGTGAACTCCATTAAACCACTTACAATTAGCGCGCTTATACAGCAGTGCTCTCGCACTGTCAAAACCTGATGCTGAGTGTACAAGGCGGCCACCCTCTCTTCCGATGTCCGGTTGTCTCGTAAACGAGAATAGAAGACCCCGGCGACATAGATAGCGGCCAGAACAAACTGTGCTTGAGAGAATTAGTTCGTGGCCCAATTACTCGAACCGCGAGCCGAAAGCAACCTCACAGGCAACCCAGTTACACAGAAAGTTCCCGACACGTTCGATTGCGTCAGGCAAAGCCTTTCGTCGAGCTGCCGGTAGAGAAATGATTCGCGATCATTCGCCGCCAAGCGTATGCTGCATTGACTGCCGTTGGGCCGCAACTCCAAAAGAAGGTCCTAGGTACCGAAGCAGCGCTGGTAAAGAGCAAGTTGTCGATGTCATGGCAGTCATAGTCGGAAGTGCAGACCGACGTCTCCGGGCTGGATCCGGCCCGCGCAGTTCCGCTACGGTGTTGTGGTGCCATGTTAGTGGATGGCTGGGAATATACGTGGAAGTCGGTCTTCACCGGCTTCACCTCCAACTTTTCACTCCACGCACGAATTACGTCGCCAGCTTCTTTGATCTTGGCTTCAAATCGAGGTGCGTCAAGATCGACCCGCTCGATCTTGCCAGTCGGCAACACCCTGAAGCTCCAGGGAACTGCACCGAAGTGAGTCGCCCATCCGGTGATGCGCCTTGGTCCCGACATATTTCGCATGTATTCCTTGTGCTCCCAACCAAAACCAGGTGCAAAGGTCCCTAGTGAGGCGCCGCTTGGGTCACCCGCCCCCCCGCCACCACCGCGGATATGGACGGTCAGCTCGCCCCAAGGCCTGGGCGTTGTGGCGCACCACAGACCTCCTCCTCCGCCCATCTCCCCTTCTCGTCCTGGTGAAGTAACGGCTTCCGCTAAGAAAGCGGAGCCACGCAGAGTGCAATCTCCCGATAGGTGCTGGCCGACATTCTTGTTCTCGACCAGCAGCTTATCTCCTACCAAATCGCGCGGTCCATAACCAGAGCGGTACATCAACAACGGGGTTTGTTTGACTCCCAGGGCAACGATCACGCGTGCGGCCCGGACTTCGTGCATCGTTCCCGCTTTATCCCTATACACCGCCCCCCTCGCCACAGGCCGTCCACCCGGCACCTTTTCAATCAAAACCGTCTGGACTACTGCGTTAGGAATCACCTTCAGTCCATTGTTCATTCCGATGTATGCCCAGGGAAGCGACGTTCCCTTCGAGTCCACGCGACTTAAGTATTCTCCTTGATCGATCCCCAAACCGTTACGAAGAGCGCTCTCCGCAAACCGCATCTCGAATCCCATCGCTCTGCCCGCGTCGGCCCACATCTGACTTTCTTTCGACAGCCACGCAGTCGGTGTCGTTGTGGGGTGGAACATGTCCCGGATTTCCTGGATTGCGTCTCCAAATTTTGCCAGATCCCAATCCACCCCAGACGCTTCCCGATAGAAGTGAAAATCTTCATCTTCCGGAATCCAACAGGTTCCGCCATAGTGATTCGAACACCCACCGATCAGGCGGAACTCTTCGTCTCCCGGCTCTCGGGTCATGCGGCCAATATCTCCGGGACGGTCAATCTGTGAATTTCCAAAAGATCGAACAAAGTCGTAGCGATAGGCCGGACCAGGAACATCTCCTTCCGGTCCGACCGGATCGGGGATGTTGGTAATCTTACTGCGACGAATTGGACCGCCATAGCCGGGGTGGATCCCAACGTCGCGGATCGTCCAATCATCTCCCCCTTCAATCATTGCTACCTTAAGCCGGTCACCCGTCTTAGGATTGATGCCCCGCTCTGCCAGCCGCCCCGCGACGATACATCCTGCCGTTCCACCACCTATGACGATCACATCATAGTAGTCGTGCCCGTCCGTGGTCTTGATGGCCGCGGCAGCAGGGGGCCGGGAGTCGTTGAGTTTAACCAAGTACCCGTCATCCCAGTGATTCCACGTCTTCTTAGCCTTCTCTCGCAGCTGCTCTTCCTCTTCCCAGCCCAGACGTCCCTTGTATCCTGCTACATCCCACCCGGTCTTGATTTTCTTGGCATTCGGCGTCTCGTATTCCCAATTGACTTGATGGGTATCGCCCGGCTTGAGAATCGGATCCCCAGCAGCATTTCGTTTAACTGCGACCTGCGGATAATTCATGTAGTAGGTTTTGAGAATCCGGGATCGAGCTCCGCGATAACATGCCTGGAGGCTTTTTCGCTGAGCTTCGTCGGCGATCTTGCTGCCCTCGGAGACGAGGCTCAAGTATTGCTCCTTCTGCTTGTCATCCAGATCTAGAAAAGCCTTTCCATCGAAGAATTGCTTGGCCGTCGTGTTGAGCGCGGCAAGGCCATCGGCACCCGAAAGCTCCTGCATGACATAATCTGTGATTCCATAAACCTCCAACTCCTTGTAGCCAGGATCACCGGGGCCCGACGGAATGAATACGGAGCCAAGAGCCGCGACAATTGACTTGTTGGGGTCCAGCGGTGCCGCAGCAGCTTCCAGCGCACTTGCTGATGCGCCGGCCAACATGGCCGTACCTGCGACGGTCTGCTTTACGAAATCTCGTCTGCTGATCTCATCCGCCATAGGATCCTCCCGAATCGTTTCAGTTAAAAATCCCTTCCCTTCGCTGCCGTCGAAGACGGTACTCCGATAGATGCGATCCGTCAATTTAAACCTACTAGGACGGGGAGCCTCCTTTAGTAGCGATCTGGTCTATTGAGATAACTCGTAGGGGTAAATATGAGCCTGCGGAATAAGTGCTTGAATAACTGACGTGCTGAGTTACAGATTCAAGTTTATATTAGGCATCGCGCGAGCTAGGGCAGTTGCTTTCAGGTGGCGATTCCGGGCGATGAGAATCGAATTCGAAGCAGGTCTCAGGAATGCCCCGAAGATGTGGAGGCTTCATCGTGAATGTATCGAAACAATCAGTGTTTGTGATTGCGCTTCTTGGGATCTCGGTCTGCGGATACTCTGACATTCGTCCCGACACGCGTTCTCGAATCGCGTGGCCTACTAGAGACGAATTTGCGATGGACGAAGACCGGTCAGCCTATGATCGCCCCATAGCGGCCCGTCCCCAATTTGCGAAAGCGCCGGATCTCGCGCACGAAGAACCAGGGAACGGAATTCGGCTGCATATTCCGATCGTTCACATCGCCTATCGGGATACGATCCAGAATCTGAATCAGAAAAATGGTTTGCAACCTCGATATCAAGAGTTGGCAACCTTAGTCGCATGCTGGGAAAATAAAGTTGAATTCGATTGGGTGAACCATCTGACCCACAGTGCCGCCCCTCTTGATATCGTAGAGGTTGTGAGAGCCAATAAAGACACAAGCGGACTCGACGAAAAAGACGCCGTTTTAATCCACTTTGGTCGGGAGTTGTTCCGCCAGCCCAAAGTATCCTCTGAGACCTTCGGCAGCATGGAACGACTCTTCGGCAAAAGAGGGACCCTAGCTCTGACTCTATCATGGCTCACTATACCGACAATGGAATCCTGTACCGCGTTTACGATCAGCGCTTACTTGACAATCAGCATCCTTTCAATGGCCTTTAGGCCGTAGCTTTGACACCGTGTGCAAAGGGCTGGAGCACAGCCAGACTCGGGTCCCATCCCCTGCACGACGTACGCCCACGGACGGATAGAGCCCAAACGCAAAAATCATGTCCAACGCAGGTCGTGACGGACTGAGGGGCCTATTCGGTAAGCGAAAAACCCCGCCTTGCAGACCTTGATCGTTCGCGCCAAGACCACACAGTAAGCGGTGCCTCGAGCGCTGTTTATACGTGACGGTATTACACAATCATTACAAACATCCTGAAGCACGCCTGTTAGAATTCCATCGAAGGTACGCACAAAAGAGCTATCAAATGCAGATCGAGAACCTTAAAACGGAACAACCTGGCGACGGTGGGATCAATTGGCTGACGAGCTCTGTGATGGTTTTGTTTCACCTAGGGGCGGTAGTTGCACTTTTTTTCTTTACATGGAAGGCATTCTGGGTTGCGTTCTTTCTATGGTGGGTATCGGGAAGCCTGGGAATCGGGATGGGCTATCACCGGTTGCTAACCCATCGCAGTTATAAGGCGCCTGAATGGGTCGAGTATTTTCTAACGCTCTGCGCCGTCCTCGCTCTCGAAGGAGGCCCAATCTTCTGGGTGGCAACCCATCGCATTCATCACCAGTATTCAGACCGTGAAGGTGATCCGCACTCCCCGCGCGATGGCAAGTGGTGGGCACATATGGGCTGGATAGTCACCGGCAGATCGATGCACCACGACACCACGGTCTTAGCTCGCTATGTCCCTGACCTCGCCAAGGACAAATTTCACGTTTGGATCACAAAATATCACTACGTTCCTGTGGTTGTCCTCGGGATTGTGCTTTTAGCTCTCGGCGGACTTCCCTGCTTGCTCTGGGGAATATTCCTGAGAACTACAATTGGGTTGCACGCGACCTGGTTGGTTAACTCGGTTACCCATTCATGGGGATCCCGTCGCTTTGCGACCCGCGATCAGTCAACGAATAGTTGGTGGGTGGCGCTGCTTACTTGGGGCGAAGGCTGGCACAACAACCATCATGCCCATCCGACTTCCGCGCGGCACGGATTGAAGTGGTACGAGATCGACTTCAACTGGTATGGCATCTGGATCTTACAGAAGCTCAAGCTCGCGCGACAAGTACGCTGCGCAGGGTTTTCTGGCGGACTATCCACATCTCGTTGAAGATCCTAGTAAACAAGCTAATCGTGCGCCTGGCTTGGCTCTCGTGCACTCTTGCAAAAGCGCCAGATAATCCTCGGAATATCGGATCACCCCGGATGGGGGCGAGCCAAAATCGCTTCTGGTCTCGCTCGCTTTTTCCGCTCAAATCAGATCAGTATTGAAGCCGCACCAATCCATCCTGACAAGGCGCACAATGCGCTTTTCCTCTTCCCGTCGTCGGCCCTTCGCTTAACGATCCGGCTAAGTACGACGCACGTCCGGCTTGCCAACCGACCAAGCACTGCCTCACGATTATGGTATAAGACTATCGAAATTCCTGATGGACACCGGGAGCCCAATGAGGAATTACGCGATCAAAATGGGCGTCGTGCTTGTCTTTCTGTTCAGTCTATGCGGCCCGAAGGCGTTCTCGCAAAATGTTCCGGACGCGATCGATGCGCACTTGATCGCGGCCCGAACTGCCGCCGGATTCGATTTTACCGGCACTCTTGCACGCTTGTGCGTCGCGCCTGCGCCGATTCCCGGTGCGACGCTGGACGTCGCACCCGGTCCGCCTCCCGCTCGGGATACTTGGTATGCGGAACCAGCCAAAGTCTTCGACAACCTCTATTTCGTGGGCTCCAAGATCCATAATTCCTGGGCGCTGACCACCAGTCAGGGAATTATTCTGATCGATACGCTGTTCACGTACAACTCGGATGAAGAGATTGTGGGTGAGTTGAGAAAACTGGGTTTCGATCCCGCAAGAGTCAAGTACGTGATCATCAGCCACGCGCATCCCGATCATGACGGCGGAGCCAAACTCATGCAGGACGAGTACGGGTCTCGCATTGTCATTGGGAGCCCTGATTGGGATTCTATCGAAAAGTCCGTCAACGGCTTTCCCGAGGGAAAACCGAGGCGCGACATCGTCGCCGCAGATGGTCAGAAAATCACCCTCAGCGACACATCGGTGACCATCATCACCACGCCAGGTCACACTCCGGGGACGCTTTCAATGATCTTCACCGCGAAAGATGACGGTAAGCCGCTCGTGGTCGCATATTCTGGTGGTACCGCGTTCAACTTCCCATGGACCGTGGCGAACTTCGACCGCTACATCGATTCTCAGCGCAAGATGGCGACCGCTGCGGCCGCAGCGAACGCTACCGTCTTGATGTCCAACCACTCAGAATTCGATTCCGCGATCACGAAGATTCGGATGCTCCCCTCGCGTAAACTCGGAGAGCCCCATCCCTTTGACCTCGGCAAGGATGCTGTGGCGCGCTACTTTGTCGTTACCGCGGAGTGCGCCCAGGCAGCTCACTTAAAGCTGGCACAACATTCGAATTGACCGCTTTATCGCCGCGAGCGGTTTTATGCTTGAGTGCATGATGATGAATGAGCGCGTCCCTACATTCAGCGTTCGTTAGAAGGAGTCCGAGATGTCCAGAAAACTGAGCCGCCGCGAAATCGGCAAGATGGCGCTTGCCGGTGCTCTGGGTGAAACGCTTCTCGGTGCATCCCAGCAGAGTTCCGCTGTCGTGCGTTCGCAACCTCCCGGAATCAAGTTGGGTTCCGCGGCTCCTATGAACCCCACGGACGAGGACCTGCTATTTTTCAAACAACTGGGAGTGGACTGCGTGTATTGCGCCGTGACTTCCCAAGATAGCAGCCTTGAAAGCCTGCTAAATATCAAGAAGCGTTATACGCAAGCTGGTCTAACTGTCCATAACATCCGCAACCTCGGAGTGACGAACAATCAAGTAGCCATTGTCTTGAATCGTCCGGACCGCGACAAGCGGATCGAAGACTATAAAACATGGCTCCGGACGATAGGCCAGGCCGGTTTTCACTACACTCTGTCGACCTTCAATCTTGCCCAAATCGTCTCTAGCGGCCTTGTGGAGACGCGCGGTTCGCGGACAAGGGATTGCGATCTGAGTAGCTCCCAGCTGGGAATTCCGGGCGACAATCCAGTCCCCATATCCGAGAAAGGATCGGTCAATTCCCTACTTTTCGGACGTGAGTACAGTAGGGACGAAATCTGGGCCAATTACACGTATTTCATCAAACGGGTCGCGCCGGTCGCCGAAGAGTCACAAGTCGCTATTGGATTCCACCCCGACGACCCGCCCACTCCCACTCTGTTTGGAGTGCCACGCATCTTTTCGACCTTCGATGACTGCACGAAGGCGCTGAAAATCGCAAATAGTCCAAATGTGGGAATGTGCCTCTGCTGCGGAACATGGGCGGAAGGAGGCGCTGCGATGGGCATTGATCCAGCCGGCGCGATCCGCCATTTTGGTTCCCGGAAGCAGATCTATGAAATCCATTTCCGGAATGTCAGCTCTCCACTCCCTCATTTTCACGAGACTTTCCCGGATAACGGATACTACGACATGTACAAGGTCATGCAGGCACTGGTAGACGTCCGATATGACGGTATCGTCCATCTAGATCATTTCGTTCCGATGGTGGGCGGAAATCGAACATACGAAGCTTTTGCCATGGGTTACATGCGAGCCATGAAACAGCGCGCACTTGCAGGTTTTGCGTAACTGCGGTCGGCATCGGGTGAGACCGCAACTGCAAACCACATTGGTATGTTTGAGTGAAATAACACGACTCCCTGATGGCAGGGGCAGCCAATCAACAAGGCCGCTAGAGCTGCACAAAAAACTCGCACAGTGGCATTCCCTGCCCGCTTGCGTTCCTGTTGCGGCAGCGGCCAACAACAGAATTAACCCGTACTGATAAAGGTAATCAGCTTGCGTTTCATATCAACCTCGTTCGCTTACCCTTCCCTCGCTCTTTCTGGCACCAACTCATACGCTTCGGCGCGCTTGTTTGTGCCATCTCCCGCGACTCAGAATCCGGGTGGCCGCTCATTGGCCACTCCGAAAGCGCGCTCCAAGGCAATCCCAGCTTGCCCAAGGATTCCCTCATCGAAAGGACGTGCGATCATCGTCACACCGTGCGGTACGCGTCGTGGTGGCGAAAACTTCGGCAGCGGTTTGTTTGGGTCTGGCGCCCAGTCGCTGCGAGCCTCCGCCACTTCCACGAATCCTGCGCGCAGCGTCAGCGAAGGGTGACCGGTGAAATTCGTGATGGTCAGCATTTCATCGCGCAACGCAGGCACCAGCAACAGGTCCACTTGGGTGAACACTCTCGCCATCTCGTCCGCAACGTTTCGACGAAACCGGTCTGTCTGTACGAAATCCACGGCCGAAAGAAACCGCGATTGCCGGAACAGGTTCGGCCACGCATCAGCCACCTGCATGCTTAACTGATCTACTCCATGGCTCAGTGTCAACTCCTCGAAGGCTGCCGCTGACTCCGCAAAGAGAATCACGTTAAGCGAATCGTACGGCCAATCCGGAATGCTCACCTGCACAGGATCCATCCCGGCTTTGCGCACCGCTTCAAGCGCCGCACGATCCACATCTGTGGCGGGGCTTTCGTTCATCCACGCGGGAAAGTATCCCACTCGCAGCCCTTGCACTCCCGCGTTCGCATCGAACGCCAGCTTGCTCGGCACGCTCGCGAGATCGGCCGCGTCCGGCCCGGAAATCGCCCGCAGCACCAACATCGTGTCCTCTACGCTGCGCGCCATCGGTCCCAGTTTGTCGAGCGACCAACAAAGAGTCATCGCGCCCGTCCGCGGCACGCGCCCGTAGGTGGGCCGCAGCCCCGTGACGCCGCAACGCACCGATGGGCTCACGATGCTTCCCTCGGTTTCGCTCCCGATCGAGAAACCTACGAGCCCCGCAGCCGTCGCCGCTCCCGGCCCCGCGCTTGATCCCGATGAGCCTTCGTCCAGCAGCCAGGGGTTCATCGTTTGTCCGCCAAACCAGATATCATTGAGCGCCAGCGCTCCCATGCTCAGCTTCGCCACCAACACTGCGCCTGCATCCCCCAAACGCTTCACCACCACAGCGTCCGCGCTGGGCACGCGATTCCGAAACGGCTCGGCCCCGTAGGTGGTCGGGATTCCCGCCGTATCCAACAAATCCTTGCTGCCCCAAGGAATGCCATGCAGCGGCCCGCGGTACTTCCCTGCCGCGATTTCTTGGTCAGCTTTCTTTGCCTGCGCACGCGCCAATTCACTCGTAACAGTGATCGCACACCGCAGCTTGGGATTGAACTTCTCGATCCTAGTGAGATAGATATCCGTCAGCCTCGCCGAACTCAGCTTCCGTTCTTCGATCCATCGAGAAAGCTGCGTCACCGGTGCGAAGGCAATATCTTCGTCGCTCGCCGGCATTGGCGCCGAGCTTGCCTTGCTGCGGACGAACTCATCACGCTCCGGTCCAGCTTTCTCCCCTGGTAGCACGGCATTGACCTGTGACCACGGTGCCAGCGTCGGCTTCAGGGCCACTTTTCGTGGTCCAGTGCGCCGTTCATAAAGCGCGGCCATACTCGCGCGCCAACTGCGCGCCGACTGCTCGCGCTCACCCGTTGTCAACTCCACTCGTACCAGCTTCTCCGCCTCCTCAAAGGTGGACGCCGATACCTCAGGCCCCACGAGCGGTGCGGCCCCAAACGTCGGTGGCGCGCCCGGTGGCAATTCATCTGCTCTTTGCGGTTTCCTGCACCCCGCGACCGCGCCCAACATGGTCAAAGATGCATGTGTCAGGAACTGCCTGCGCGATTTGGACATATCTCCTCCGGCTGCGCATTGTAGTCGTGGCGCGCAAATCGAGCACACTGAATGTCAGGGAATTCTCTTTGGCGGGAGCTGAAACCAAATTAATTTCTGCACGAAATCAATTCTGGTCCCGAGGGAACGACAACCGCAAAGGGCCCTTCCCTCACAATCGGTAAAATACTGTACTTATCTTCCAATAAGCCATAGAAGATATGTATCATTGTAGATAAATATAGCTTAGGTTATAGAACCTACTCCTCAACTAGCTGTTTCTTCCATGTTTAGGTTCTTCTCGATTCGTTAGCGTTTGGTTACGAAATTGCCACCTTCGTGTCCAGTGGAGCTCAAAGGCTTCCGGCCCTCTGCTTTACATCCATTTGTAACGCCAAGCGAATTCACCATTGGCAGCCTCGTATTTCGGCCCCAGGTTTGAGAGGTGAGCTGCGGCCCCGGTGATTTCAATTTTGCGAATTTCAGGAGGGAGCACATGGAAGCAACACCGGCTGGCGTATCCTCGATCCTTCGCTTCAACTCGATTATCGTCTTCTGCCTGACTCTTGCCCTTATCCTCAGCGGTACCATCGCTGCACAGTCGACCGCCTCATTAAACGGCTCTGTAACCGACCCTACCGGTGCAGCCGTTCCCAACGCGAAAGTTACCGTGACGAATATCGCCACAGGCGTGGCCCAGGTCGCGCAGACCGATGCCGCCGGCGCTTATCTCTTTCCCGTGCTTCCCAGCGGCACTTACCATCTTGAGGTTAGCTCTCCGAATTTTCAAACCGCTGTTCTGCCCGCCTTGACACTCGACGTGGCCACCTCCGTCACCAGGAACATTCAAATGGTCGTCGGCTCGGTTACCCAGCAGGTTGTTATCTCGGCGGAAGCGCCACTGATCGAAACCGCTACTCCCGGTGTTGGCGAAGTGATTGACGACAAAACCACTCAAGACATTCCTCTCAATGGGCGGCATTTCGTCGACCTCGGCCTCCTCACCGCCGGCACTGTCACTCCACCCGCCAACGGATTTTTGACGGCGCCTCTGCGAGGTCAAGGTTCCTTTGCCATCGATACCGCCGGTCAGCGCGAAGACACCACAAATTGGCTGATCAACGGTATCAACTTGAGCGATCCACAGCAGAATCAGATCACTTTCCAGCCTCCCATCGACACTCTTTCTGAATTCAAAATCGACAACTCCTCGTTCCCCGCTCAGTATGGTCGCAACATGGGCGCAATCGTTAACATTGCTACTCGCTCGGGTTCGAACGACTTTCACCGCGAAGCTTTCGAGTTCGTGCGCAACAATGATTTCGACGCCCGCAACTACTTCAATCCCGTCGGCCTCCCGCAATCGCCTTTCAAGCGCAACAGCTTTGGCGCGGATTTCGGCGGCCCGATCAAGAAAAATAAGTTGTTCTTCTTCCTTGCTTACGAAGGACTTCGTCAACGCCAAGGGTTGACCGTTGAGGCCACAGTCCCCAGTCAGAATCAGATCGCGACAGTCACTTCGCCCGCTGTCCTCGCTCTGCTCAAAGTAATTCCCGCCGCGAATTTGGCGGGTTCTGGCACCGCTGGCGTCCCCGGTGCTTATAACCTTTTCTCCGGTTCCGCGGTCGCCAACGTGGCTCTAAACCAAGGCGCCGCAGACCTCGACTACATCGTCTCCGATACCGATCAGGTCCATTTTTATTACGTGGTCCAGCGCGACCATCGCCAGGAGCCCACTCAAGGCGGACTCGCGGCTGCTGATATCCCCGGATTCGGCGATACACGCGACGGTTTCCGCCAACTGATGACCATCAGCGAAGATCACACCTTCGGTGCCAATCTCACCAACACAGTTCGCGTCGGCTACAACCGCATTCACTTGATCTTCTCCCCGACGGCGCTCAATCCCGCGGCCTTCAACATCGGCCTGCCCACCGGCTCGCCTGTCGGAGTCGCCATACCCAACATCGACGTCTCCGGTGATCTCGACTTTGGCGGTCCGACCAATGAGCCTCAGGGCCGCGGTGACACGACTGGCGCCCTGAACGACACTCTTACTTGGCTGAGAGGCAACCACGACTTTGCCTTTGGAGGAGAAATCCGGCGGGCTTACAACAACAACATCTCTGAGAACATCGGCGAGTTTGTCTATACGCCCACGATCGTCAATGGCGTTACCACCGCCTCATCCATGCAAAACTTTTTGGCCGACCGCGCCTCCACTTTTCAGGTCGAAGTGGGCGCGGGCAGCGATCGCGCCGTCGAACCTTCCTGGGCGCTTTTCGCGCAGGATAGCTTCAAATGGAAGCCCAATTTCACCATCAATGTGGGCTTGCGCTATGAATGGAATTCCACGATTTCGGAGGCCCGTGGTCGCTTTACCAACTTTAATACCTCCAATGGCGACCTCTTTCTTAGCCCAGACCCCTACCAGACCAACAATCTGAATTTTCAGCCGCGCCTCGGCTTCGCCTGGGATCCCTTCGGCAATGGCAAGACTTCCGTGCGCGCCGCCTACGCCATCCTCACCCAGGAGCCAATCACCGGCGTCGTAGCTCCCTCCCTCACAAATAATCCTCCCTTTGCCTTGCCCATTGCCGTCACGTCGGCAACCAGTGCCATCACTATGGAAAATCCCTCGGCAACTATCACTGGCGTCAGCCTAGGCCCCAACGCCACGAATCCGAATTTCAAGAACGCTTACGCCCAGGATTGGAACCTCACCGTCGAGCGTCAGCTCAGCTCTACCACCGGCCTCCAGCTCGCTTACGTGGGCACCAAGGGCACGCACCTTCCCATCTTCGTGAACGTCAACCAGCCCTTCGTCGTAAATGGTATCTATCAATCCACCCGCCCGTTCCCTACGCTGCCGCTTTCGAGCCCGGTCTTGCCCTCCCAATGTGTTGCGCCATTTCCGGCCTGCCCGCTCAACAACATCATGCAGGAGGCGAGCATCGCGAACTCCAATTACAACGCGCTGTGGGTCACCCTCACCCAACACGTCTGGCAGGGCCTCGAGTTTCTGGCCTCTTACAGCTATTCGAAGTCGCTCGACTACGATTCACAATCGACCATCAACGAACCGATCATGGTGCAGAACGCCTACAATCCTCGCGGCGATTATGGATTGTCTGAATTCGATTCGCGCAATCGCTTCGTTCTGAGCGGCATTTACTCTCTGCCCTTCAAAGGCAATCGCCTCGTCGCCGGCTGGCAGTTCGGCATCATCACGCAGGCTCAGAGCGGCAATCCGCTCACTCCCACCGTTACCATTGGTCCGGGTCCCGGCATTTCTCTCACCATCCGCCCGAACATCACTGCTCCCGTGCAGATCACCGGCGACTCTACACAGTGGTTTGCGAATAAGTCCGTCTTTGTCTCGCCGTGTACCACTTCCGCTGGTGTTACTACGTGCAAGCCGGGCGACATGGCCAGGGACTCGGTCCCGGGCCCCGATTTTGTCAACACGGACTTCTCCATCACAAAAAACACGCAGCTGACTGAGAAGTTCAACCTGCAGTTCCGGGCCGAGGCCTTCGACATCTTCAATCATCCCAATTTTGGCAACCCCTCGCTCACGGTTGGCAGTTCGACTTTCGGCGAAATCCTAAGCACACGTTTCAGTACCGGCGACTTCGGCTCCTCTCGGCAGATTCAACTGGGTTTGAAACTGATCTTCTAGCCGTTACGCTCTTCACCGGCCAGGGTCTTCGACAGAAACAGCTCTATGGGAACGTGTCCGAAGGCGGGCAAAGCTTTCTTTAGCTGAGTACGACCCAGGGACACCGTTAGTAGAGAACTCACAGTATTGTGCGTGAAGCACACCGTGCTTAATTTTTCGGTGGGAGTTGTCTCTGACTCAGACTGAGGGCTTCACAGGGTACTAACTCTTTGAACCCCTTGGCTCCGTTGATTATTTATGTGCAAGTGGCATCGAGGCAAAGTTGCACAAAATAGTCATCGCTCCTGTCAAACCTGCCACTTCCCCCAACCACAGAGAATTGGTTGAAACTCGAAGATCTGGCAACTGCCGAAGTCACTTCTGAACGGAGATGCCACCCGATTTAAAGAACCCGATTGAAGCTGCGTTTAGCTTTGAGGGTGCAGGCTGGCGAGTTGCGTCACCCGGTATGCAAACAATCCGTTTGGTCTTCGACCAACCGCAGCGCATCCGCCCGTGACCGATAAATCCCACAAAGGCCACGGTCGTAACGCGATTCCGGCAGGTCGAAGTTAACTTTAGTTGGCGTACGTACGCGTGGGTAGCCGGGCTTTATGGATATGGGACGCAAGTCCCATCTGCTTGAAAATCCAGATGGTGTACCAGTTAAAGTCGATTTCATACCACTTCAGCCCATGTCGGGCTGAGAGCGGGTGGGCATGGTGGTTGTTGTGCCAGCCATCTCCGAAACTAAGCAGCGCCACCCACCAATTATTCGTTGAGGCATCTCGCGTCTCGAAGCGGCGCGCCCCCCAAATATGCGACACCGAGTTGACAAGCCACGTCGCATGAAGCCCCACGACGGTTCGGAAAAAAATTCCCCACAGCACCAAGCGGAATCCACCGATAGCGAACAGGGTGAGTCCGAGGACAAGCGTTGGAACGAGATGGTACTTCGTGAGCCAGACATGAACGTTGTCCTCGGCCAGGTCAGGGACGTAGCGTTTGAGTGTTGAGACGTCTTGCCGCAAAGCATTGCCGACCAAAATCCAGCCAACATGCGCCCACCACTTGCCATCGCGCGGAGAGTGCGGATCGCCTTCCTTGTCCGCGAATTGGTGATGCTTACGATGCGTGGCGACCCACAGCAGCGGGCCCCCTTCCAAAGCCGTCGCGCCGCAAACGGTGAGAAAGTACTCAAACCACTTGGGCGTTGCGAAGGAGCGATGGGTGAGGAGCCGGTGATAACATATGCCGAGTCCCAGGCCTCCGGTCACCCAGTACAAAAAGATCGCAGCGCACAACGCACTCCAACTGAAGAAGAAGGGTGCCGCCACTGCGCCAACGTGAAATAACATCAAAACAGGCGCGATCGCCCAATTCAACCGATTCTTGGCGGGCTGGCCGTCCCGCGCACTATCAAACTCCGAGACAGGCCTACTGGTCAAAGTCTCCATATTTGCCTTCATCCCGAGCCGCACGCAAACGGCCTAACTGGCAGAAACAACTTACTTCTTGGGCAAACCCTTCAGTTCTGTCCACGGCACATTAGGGATGACGTGCCCACTTCCATCTACCAATCTGATATTCGCCGTTTGCACGAGCGCGTTGACGAAAACAACCTCAAAAGTGCCTTGATGCTCTGTTCTGCTGACATGCTCGCCATTCTTAGGGGTTGGAACTTTGGTTTCGGTTGACATTTGTGTCTCCAATTGATGCCACTAATCCCCTCAGGTTTCTCTTTTTGTCTGGGCAGGGGCGGATTCACGCAGCCTTGTAGCAGGTGAACTGAAGAATCCTCGGTCTGCGGTAACTCTGGGCGTATGCCGTTCCGTTGTCAATGTAATTATTAAATTGTTCACGAAATAGGTTTGTGCTGGAGCGATCTCCTCTCAAGCGAGGGCCGCAAGAGAGATGAACGTGTGCCCTGTGGAAAGCTGCTTAGATCATCGATTTTTATGCTGCATAGCAAGTAAATGCGTGTATATTCGCAGTGTCAATACACAACCCTCCGCCGCGCCCAAGGACGGGCGACGGTCTCTTGTGCATAAGATGAACCGAACGCATGGGACCGGACAGTCCGCTTACTTTCCCAAGCCCTTTTCTGAAGATACGCTTCCGTGTCAACGTCTGTGCCCTGCGGCCCGGTTTCAGAGCCAGGATGGGAAGACTAAACCGATTGCCGTACAGGGCAGAATCCATAACGCGCCTTCAAATAGAATTAGCGGGCGGAAACAATAATTTCAGGAGAACACAATGTATGTTTTGGTGGCATGGCTTCTTGGTGCTATTGCGCTGATCGAGCTTGAGCGGAGAAGCGAGCGCGTACGGCACGAATTGGGTCCACAAAGAGTTGATGTTAGTTCAACGGCGAAATAGAGAGGACATTTGACCGGATATAAAGCAACTTCCCCATCGCTCCCCTCACCCAATGTCAACGAATTCTAGCCCGGCGCTACAACAATGTCGCAAATGTCATGGCAACGATGTAGTTAGATCTCGCCGGCGTGGCGCCTTTGAGCTTTTTCTGAAGCTATTCGGGGTTCTACCTTATCGTTGCGATACCTGTGGGAAACGATTCTATGCCTTTGTTGTGGGGTAAATGGAATCTTGCCGCAGGTCAGTCCTTCTCCAACTCCGGCGCGAACCTTATTTCCACTTCTTCACGGTTGATGGGCAATCGCACATCTAGCTGCACGTGAAACTTCTCATCCCCATTGACTTTTGCTGTTATGTCCGCCATTTCCGCCGTCCGCTCGTGGTAGGTGTAGATTACTTGTTTGCCCTTGAGCGTTTTTCCCTTCCAGGTGTCTCGCTTCATAGCTCTCTAACGCGAAGGATTTCCAAAATTCTCTCCGCAGCGTTCGCAACTCCCTTGTCTGTACTGACAGCGCGCCGATCCGCTAACGCGGGTGAATGTTCGCAGACCTCTGAGAATCCTACCGAATGCCAGATCGGAAGTATTACCTTTTCTCCATTTGTCTCACAATTTGCCAAGCTGTCGAGGTCTTGGACGGACCAATGTTCAGCAAAAAAATTCGTACTCAGAACAACCACTCCCAATCTTGAATGAGCGACGCTGTCGTCGATGAATTGTTGCAACCCGCCCCCGGGTTTGAAGGCCACACCATCGGACCAAACAGCCAGTCCTTTTCCTCTGAGGGCCTCCGCAAGTGGTCCTGCTACTGCCTCTCGGTCTTCATTGGCGTACGCGACGAGAATATCCCAGTGGCTGTTGTTCCGGGTTCGCGTGTGCTCCTCTACTTCTCGCATCTGTTCACCTTAGCTAAAGTCGAGTGCCCGCATCATGTCCGCCGCCACTAAACAACCGTTTCTGGCAGCCGCTTTATCTTGGGGCTGGGGGATTGATTAGCTGAAACAACTCATCTCGGATCTTCCGATATTGCTCGTAGGCAACAACTTCTGTTGTTCGTTGTCTAAGGAGGTCGTTATAGGATGTCCAACTAAAGGGGTCTCGCTTTGCGGCAAGTAGGACGCTGAGTTTCTCGGCTTCCTGGGAAAAAAGACCGAAAGCCTTATCCATTCTCTCCAGCAGAATTTCCCGAGTATCTGCAACTTGCATAGGCGCTTGCCTCTCTTTGTGCGGGACCGAACGAGACTTTTTCGAGATGACCGTGGCTGTCAACTCGACCTCTGGGCATCCCTTATAACTTAACCATGTTAAGTTAAGCGGCGTGAAAGGTCAAGGGATTTGTGCGAGCCTTGCTTTGATTAACTGTTGTAAACATAAGGAAGTTCCGAGGATGTGTCTCGATGAAGTAGCGCCTCGCAGAGCTATATGCAACATGCGAGCATTGACAAACAAATCGGACCAATCCTGAGGAGGAGGTATCTCGCTCTGCCAATGTCATGAAATATTGACTCCGTCAGCCATTTCCACTTCTGTGTTCGTGCTGCCTAAGTGTGCCAGAACGAGAACGTCAGCGTCTCTTTGCAAGAACTGCTTCGGAAATAGCACGTGCTAAATAGCCGGGCAAATCTGTCCAATGAAGCACACCGAAACCTAGAGGCTGGGCGCCAAGCTGCAAAGATCAGTCATTTACGGTGACGCATCGACTTACCCTTCGCCCAGCGCTTTAAAGCGCCCTTCCTGGCGTCAAGCTGCATTTGCTTTTCAATAACACCAGCTTCCCCGTATTTCTGCATGGGAGCTATCGAAGTTTCCCGAAAATGGAGAGGATCCCTGAGGTTTTGGAGCTCTCTATAGTAATAGAGTGGAGTAGGCCGTTTTCCCCGGAATTTCAGCCTCTTTAGAAAATCAATTTCTTCCGGTGTGGCGTTGGCGTTGAAGGTGTCATTCCTCAGGAATTCTTCGAGGCCGGGTTCTCCCTGGGGGAATTCGTCGACTTCCGTCTCGACAAACTCAAACTTCTTCGGGTTTCCTGGTGCGAGTCGCTTGTTCAGCACGATTTCGATGGCAAATGTGGCGAGGTCTATATCCCACGAATCGATGAGCGGGTCGAGAAAGGAAACACAATTCTCCACAGAAATGTTGAAAATGTCCGTGTCGAGGAACTCGAGAATTGTTACTCTCATTTCCTCGTAGGTCCGCCCGCTCATGCGCGCCACGAGGTGCAACCAATTATCACTCGCTAATTCTTCTTTGGCGATCCGTTTAGCAATGTCCAAGAGTTTCTGTGTGACCAATCGCTCCAGTTCTCCGAAGGGCCGCGCTTCGAAAATCGCTCGCACGTCCTTCTCTTTCTCAAGCGAGCACTTGCTGAGAATCAGTTCTCGAACGCCCTTGAACAGTGGCGCGGGAGTGTCGCCCAGATTTCTTTTCAGATGTTCGATTCGTTGGTGCTCGGCAAGCTCTGAAAGCGTCCCGGCAGAAAGATTCAAGAACTTCTCCATCTTGGCGTAAATATCGGTGCGATCGGGGGTCGGCGGCAGTTTCTTGGCTGAGAGCAGCTGTGAGATGTAGGAACCTGTCACCCCCGCTTTTGCTGCTAAGTCTTTTTGTTCGATTCCTAACTCCGTCAGGCGCTGCTTGATCGCTAACGACACGTCCACTGAAAGCTCCTTGTTTACAACAGCGGTTAATCAATAAGGAGATTCGCATAACCCTATTGACTATTCAAGTAAATTAACCCATTATGGTTAAGCGTCAACGGAACTCCATAGAACTGACGGCTCCCAGTCAAACTCGATTGAGTCTTGCTCCGCCCTTCACAAGGAGATGACATGTTCGCACGCCGTGTGTATATGCGCCTGAAGGCTGGCTGTGTCGCTGAACTGACCAAGAAGCTCGACAAAGAAGTCATTCCAATGCTCCGAAAGCTGAAGGGATTTCAGGACGAAATCACCTTTGTGACCCAAAGCGGGACCGAAGCCTTTGCGATCAGTTTGTGGGATCGCGCAGAGAGTGCAGAAGTCTATAACCGCACCATCTACTCCGATGTAGTGGATATCGTTTCGAAGTATATCGACGGAACGCCACAGGTCGAAACCTTCGACGTAACGAACTCGACCTTTCACACGATCGTTCGTTCCACGTCCCTGTAAAGGAGAAAGGTTATGGATCCAGGATTGTGGGCCGTTCTTGTATGTGTTGTTGCAGGTGCCGGCGCGGGATGGGTATCTGGAAAGATTATGTCGGGAGAAGGCCGCGACCTGGCGATGGATGTGGTCGTGGGTCTCGCGGGCGGTTTGGCGGGAGGTTTTATCGCAGGCGCCACAGGCCAACGTTTCCATGGGAATCTCTTTTACACCGGACTGGCGTCGATCGTGGGCTCCGCTGCACTCACGATCCTTTCTCGGGTTTTCGGTGGGCGGCCGGAATACGGCTCGACAAATTAGCCGGCAGGGATGAATTCCGTTCCGAGTTGAGTTCGCGTTGCTAACGTAATTTAGATTTGCTTGAAGTAGGCTTCGACGAAGTCAACCGGCGCTACGACCAAACGAGGTGGCCAATGAACAAAACGATCGTGAACGGATTTCCACTACGGCGTTGTTCATGGATCTTTGATCCCATCGTGTCTAGTGCTCAGTGTCGCCGAATGGTTAGATGGCTGGACGCAGTTTGTTTGCCGGCAAAGCATCGTGAAAACCACGGAGTCACGGAACTCATGCCAAGCATAAAAGCTAGGATATCGCAATGACCGATCGCAGCGGAGGAAGACACAAACTATGGACCCGCTCCTACAACAAGAAGTCGCAGAGGCCGGACTTCGCCTTCGACAAGCGATCTCGCGCGTCGTGAATGAGTCGCCGGAATGTTTCACGCATAAAGATGGCAAGTGGTCTTTCGAATTTCGGAATCCAATGACTGGCGAGAGCATCGTCGTCACCTATGCGCCGCCAACAATTCCCCGAGGGTCCTCGCAAAAGAACTGACAAGTTGCACTTTCCAGTGGGCTTCTCAAAGAGCGAGCACGGGGAAGCGGACGAGAGAAACCGGAGGCTTACCAAATGAAGAAGATTCACCAAGCAACACACGATCATAAGAGAGTCGGGCCAGTCATGGTACTGCAATCAACCGCTGAGTTGGCCCAGATTGTCACGGTGGTCGGTGGAGATACGTTTTGGGTAAAGTTGGCAGACTTAACTCAACTGTCCACGAATCGGGTGGAAAAGAACAAGGGATCGGGGGAAACATCCTAAACGGTTCACCGATGAGCATCATAGTTCGGATTATCTTTTCAGTAACCTAGAAAAGTTGCTGGACGAAGCGCAAGCTTTTGACTTCCAAGCGTGAGTTGGGGGGCCGTACGGACCTGCACGCGGAGTGATATTGGGCCACTTGTCTTGGAAACACAGTCGAGCTTATTCGCATCAAAGACGGGATCATCTGCATCAAATGAGCTGGGGAGACTGCCACGTGAAAACTTGCCAGATTGAGGATGATCTCGTTAGCGAGCTGACTACTCTTAACAACAAACTGAATACTCTAAGTCCCGCATGGGTCCATGATGAGCAGGGACGAGAGGCAATCCAGGAACGACGACTAACACTTCAAGCAGAAATTAAGCAGCACCGAATCAAGGGGCATGACGGAAATCACTGCCCGGCTTTTGATGCGCGAAAGCCCTTTTCTCATTCCCGATAGTCCTCAAAGGCACGCGGAAAGGCGCGTTTTCTACACTCCAGCGGTTTCACCGAGAGACTGCCCGGAAACTCAGGGGCGATCCGAAAGCACTTTGCCGGGCTGCCAAGTTCCGGAAGATTGGTGCTTTTCCAGCTCCAGTTCAATCTCGTTGGCGGCTATCGCTTTCGAGAAATAGTAGCCTTGGCCGTGTGTACAGCCGATGCTGGCCAGCAACTCAGCGTTCTTGCCATCCTCAATTCCCTCCGCCACCAAGCCGAGATGAAGCATTTTCGCCAGTGAAACAATTCCCTGGATAATGTCCTCCGAGCGCTTGTCCGTTCCCATCCGGGCTACGAAGGATCTGTCGATCTTTATTGAATCGAAGGGATAGCGGTCCAGGCGGTTCAACGAGGAATAACCTGTCCCAAAATCGTCAACCTCCAGGTGAATCCCCAGCTCCTTGAGCGAGTCGAGGATGTGAATGACGTTGGCGCTCTCCTGGAAGACGACACTTTCGGTGATCTCCAAGCTCAAGCTGGAGGGCGGAATGGCAGTCTCGGCAAGCACCCGGCGAACCGTGGCGAGGAACTCTGGATGAAGCAACTGCTTAACCGATACGTTCACGGCCATGGTCAGAGGAGGATCGATGGTGAACTTGTTCTGCCATTGCTGAATCTTGTGGCATGCCTGTTCGAGTACCCATGCGCCAATGGGTACGATGAGGCCGGTTTCCTCCGCAATCGGAATGAATTTGCCGGGAGAAATCTCTCCGAACTTTGGATGATGCCAGCGCAGCAAAACTTCGAATCCAATCACGTTGCCAGTTTTTAATTCGACTTTGGGTTGGAAGAAGGGAGTCAATTCCCTGTTTTGAATGGCTTGGCGCAGGTCGTTCTCCAGCTCAAGGCGCTCCTGCGCGTCGGTGCGCATCGCTTCGTCGAAAACGTGATAGCGGCCACCGCCCGCCGACTTGGCGCGATACATCGCGGTGTCCGCGTCCCGCAAGATCTCCGTGGGCGACTCATAGAGAGAATCGCCAATCGCAATTCCGATGCTTACATTGATAAAGACTTCGCGGTTATCGAGCTGGAACGGGGCACGGATGCGATCGAGCACCCTCATCGCCACGAGCACGGCGTCGTTTGGATCCTTAATTTCGGACAGCAAGATTGCGAATTCGTCTCCTCCAAAACGGGCCAGCCCAAAGCGGGCGACTTTGTCGGGCTTTTCGCGTTCCTTGCTCAGGCGTATGGAACCTTCCAACCGTCGAGAAACCTGTTCCAGCAGGCGATCGCCAATCACGTGGCCCAGCGAATCGTTTACGATTTTGAAGCGGTCCAGGTCGAGAAACAGAAGCGCGAAACGCTTCAGCGGCTTACTCGCGCAGTCGCGAACCACATCCGAGAGGTCCTCGACGAACAGCAGCCGATTGGGAAGACCCGTAAGCGTGTCGAAAGCTTTGGTCTTTGTGATATCTGTCAAAGAGCCGACAATCCGGATCGGCGCGCCTTCCGGTGAGCGCACGATCGTCGCCCGGCTGACAGCCCAGCGATAATCGCGGCTTTTGTGCTGAATCCGGTACTCGCTGACGAATTGGCTTTGCTGCTTGTCCGCAAGACTTGAGGAAAGGTCCGATTCCACGCGAATGCGATCTTCCTCATGAATACGCGAAAACCACGCTTCGGTGGAATCGCCAATTGAGTCATTCTCGTAACCGAGGATTGCTTTCCACTCCGGGGAATATTCGATGTGGTTTGCCGCGATGTCCCAATCCCAAAGCCCCTCGTTCGCGCCCTTAGCCGCCAAGGCATAGCGTTCCTCACTCTTTCGAATCGCCTCCTCAGATCGCTTGCGAGTGACTTGCATCTTGATCCTGGCGATGGCAACGGGAAAATCGAGGGGCTTAGTGATGTAATCGTTGGCGCCAAGGTTCAGTGCCTCCGCGACTTCGTTACTCTCGGTGAGAGCCGAAACCATTATGACCGGGAGCTTCGACGGCGAGTGCTCGGTCCGGACCGTTTTCAGAACTTCAATCCCGCTCATGCCCGGCATCATGATATCGAGCAGCACGAGGGTGAAGTTTTGTTCGGCGATGAGGCGGAGCGCGTCAGGACCGTTCTCGGCCTCCGCCACGCCGTAGCCCGCTCGCTTGAGCCTCCGGGCGAGCATGTCGCGGTTGTCCGGGTTATCGTCGACGATCAGCAGCGATTCGCTCGAGGGTTGAGCGACATTTGGCTTGGCGCTTTCGTCCTGCAGGATATTTGCACCAGCATTGCGAGTTATATTCATCTTTTGCTCTCTCCCGGAAGCAGCTTGCCTCGCGGGCCCAAGGCTTTGCCGAGTTCCGCAGCATCGTTCTGGGATTTTCCTGCGAATAAGGAAGTCATTTTCCCGAGCAGCCGGTCCATATCGACCGGCTTCGTGTCGTAGTCCTCGCATCCCGCCTTGAGGGCCGCTTCTCGGTCGCCTTGCATGGCGTGAGCCGTGAGCGCAATCACGGGGATGTTCCGAGTCGTTGGATCGGCTTTCAGCTTGCGGACGACTTCCCAGCCGTCTACCTCCGGCAGACTCATATCCAACAAAATCAGATCGGGAATTGTGGTTCGCGCGGACGTAAGGCCCTTCTGCCCGTCATCCGCCGTGGAGACCTCGAACCCTCGATGCTCCAGTCTGCGGGCCAGCATGTCGCGGTTCATTTCGTTATCTTCGACAATCAAGACTCTGAACATTCGATTCACCCGTTATTCGGTTGCAGCGCCTGCCCCGACGGGTGTTTCGACACTCTCCCGCGCTGGGGAATGCGCGACCATTGGAACGAAAACGCTAAAACGCGAACCCTTTCCTACCTCGCTCGAAAACTCAATCCTGCCCCCCATCTTCTCGCAAAAGTGCTTGCTGATGGCCAAACCGAGCCCTGTTCCTTCGTGACGTCGTGTAAAGGAACCATCCACCTGGGAAAAAGGCTGGAAAAGTTTGTCGTAACTCTCCTTGGCGATGCCGATCCCGGTATCGGTAACCGTCCAGCACAACCACGTTCGAGTTCCAGCAGATTGGGGCCGAACTTCCAGCGTTATAGTCCCCGATTGAGTGAACTTGCAGGCGTTCGAGAGCAAATTAAGCAGCACCTGAGAAAAGCGCGTTCGGTCGCCTATGAATTTGCAGTCCTGCGGTGCCCGCACCACCAGGGCATTGCCATTTTTCTTAGCCAATGGGTCCACTGTGGAGATCACGGAATTCACGATCGACGAACTGGAAAGTGGTTCCAGATGAAGCACTAATTTCCCGGCCTCGACCTTCGAAAGGTCGAGCACGTCGCCGATCAGCGCCAGCAGGTGTTTTCCCGCTCTGTGAATCTTTCGCAGGTCCGGGACGGCATCCTCTAGCGTCCGTTCCGAGGCTTCCTCCTCGAGCATCTCGCTGTACCCGATAATGGCGTTCAGCGGTGTGCGAAGTTCGTGGCTCATGTTAGCCAGGAACTCACTCTTAGACCGGTTCGCCTCTTCGGCTGTCTCCTTGGCGCGCCGCAGTTCCTGAGCGCGCAGTTCGAAGAAGGTGGCAACGAGTAGAAGGCAAAGGCTAACCACATCGAAGAGTGCAATCTGGAGAAGGACAGATCGTCTTCGGCCATTCAGTATGGCGTGAGGCACTATAGAGATGATCTTCCACGAGTAAGATGCACCCTCCGATTCCGGCGACATCTGTTTTACAACTCTGTCGTAAACCAAACGGTCAGCCGCCGCTAGCGGAGATATGGTGCCAAACGTATAGACATCCCCGTGATCGAAGACACGTCCCGACTGGGAAGCGCTCAAGGCCTCCCAAACCCGGGGGTTGGCGCTCGCCAGTGTCTTGTCTTTTTTCGTTTCGTCCATGAACCCCCATTCGTCTTGAGGGTTTAGTCCTTTCAACCAGTATCCCGAGTCGTTTACAAGCACAAGCTGGCCGATCGATCCTCCGGCTTTCGTCTTGCTTTCGCCGATCTCGTCCAAAATGGTCTGGCCCTCGTAACTGAAACTGAGAACACCGCGCTTTAATCCGTCGCTGTCGAACACCGGCACGGAAAACGTCATCACGGGGTGTGGCGGCTGCTCTACACGATCGTTCACGACGTTCAATTCGAAAGGAGAAACAAACACTTCCTGGCGGCCTAGGTCGAAAGTCCATACGAAAAAGGGACGATACGAAAGGTCCTCAAGCCGGTCCTCGGGAACGATCAGCGGTTCGCCGTGATTTCGGTTCACCCTTGCTACTTCCATTCCTTTTTCGTCTAGAAGGCGGATTTCAAAATAGCTTGGCTTACGCCGGCACCATTGCAGGAATTCGAGGTCCATCGTGGTGAGCTCGGATTTGCCAGGACGAGCGAAATAGCTGGAAATCGCGGAGCTTTCTGAAAGGATTACCAGATCGGCCACTACTGGGTCCAGATGAGAGAGGATTCTTTCGGAGGCGAGGCGAACTGTTTCTGTTTCCTGCGTTTCCATGCGCGCAGTCCAGGAATTCGTCTCTGCGAAGTAATAGATCAGGCTAATGACGGCAATCACGACGAGAAATAGCCAGGTCACGCCCGGTATGTGAGCGATAGCATCATGCAACCTTACTTGGAGCGAGAGGGCGCGCTTATCCACCGGCCTGATTTCCATCGGAACTTCAAATAGGAGGGCAGACCGAAACTTCCTCACCTGCCTGACGCTGCCTTACGTCATCGATGCCATTTTCTCACCGCTCTCGGAAGCGCCTCTATCACGCGGAGTTTACGTTACGCCACTCAGATAATAACTACTTGGCATCTACATTAACTTCTGACTTAACCCGTATGAATTGCGCTGTGGTTATCTAGGCTCAAGGCAGTGTAGCTCCAACGAAAGGCGGCGATTCATGGGGGGATTGGGCAAAAGAAACGCGAAGAGCGCTGTTTCTCACCAGATTCGCCCCGCTCAAGAATCGAGTGTAGAACGCCGCGGCGAAATACGAGCGCGAACTCGTGAAATATCCTGGCTACTACTCTACAGCGTTGTGCTCTGCTCCACCCTGCTCATGGGCAGCCCAACAGCTCAGGCAATTCCCGCGTTTGCCCGCAAATACAGCTTGCCGTGCTCGGCATGCCACGAAGCATGGCCAAAGCTAAACGAGTTCGGCCAGGTATTTCGCGATAACGGCTACCAACTGGGAAACGATCGTGACGCACCCATCACCCAGATTCCTTCCTATTGGCCCATCACGTTTCGGATCACCCCGCAATGGCATCGCGAATACAATCAGCGAGTCGCGGTAGACAATATTCCGGGCGATCCGGCAAGCGGCCAGACAGAACAGCGCGTATCGACTAGCGGCTTCGACATATCGGGCGTAGATATATGGGCCGCCGGAACATTAGCGAAGAACATTTCATTCGTAGTGCTTCCGTCTTCCGACGAAAACGGCAACTTCCACTTCGAATCCGCATTTGTGCGCTTCGATAATCTGGCAGGCTCGCGCTGGTTGAACTTGAAATTTGGAAAGTTCGAGCTGGACACTCCAGTTTCAGAGAAGCGCATTCTCACCCTCAGCAACGACGGCGGCTTTTATCAGAACTACCACTTCGAGCCTCCGGGAGACACGAACATCACTGAGATGGGCGACAACCAACTGGGCGTTGAGTTATTGGGCCATTCCGCGAACAGCTATACGCGCTACTCCGTGGCGGTCGTGAGCGACAGCGATGGCAGCCCCAATCTGCCGACTGGACGCGGCTATGATGTGTATTCAAATGTTAGCCACGCTTTTGAAGTGCCTCACCTCGGGCTGCAACGATTCGGAGTGTTGAATTTTACCGGGGAATCGCCCACCGCTTATCAGACCAGTAACGGCCAACCCATTCCAGGCACGGGAAGCGGTAACAAGCCGTGGTACCGGGTCGGCGCGTACGCGCTTGACTACATCGGTAAATTCGACTTGAGCACCGTCTATGTGCACGCATCTGACAGCGCTTACCTGGGGACGGGAACCGCCGCTAACCAACCGCTGCCTGCCGGCGCGCGTGCGCCGGCCTGGAATGGCGGCTTCGTCGAATCAGATTACGTGTATTCGCCTCGCCTCGTTCTGGTAACCAGATACGAAGCCGTGCGCATGTCGCAGCAAGCCCTTCCTACGAGTCCACATGCTCTTGGGAATATTGACGCCGCAACAGTTGGGTATCGTTGGTATCCCATCATGAATAGCCGGGCCGGGCTGGCATGGCATCAAGAGTACTCCTGGATGATTTCGCGAGACAGTTCGCCGCTTACGGGCCGGGACGCTGCCGGCAGCAGTCTCTTCTTTGGGTTCGATTTCGCGTTTTAGCGAACAGGAAAGCAAATGGCAGAGGGCGCTAAGCATCTCGTAAGAATCGGCGCAGTGGTAGCAGCAATGATTGTGCTGATGAGTACACCTTGTAAATCTCAAGAAAGTCACATAGGCAACTTGACCGGGCTCGCCAAGCGCGGCAGGCCCATCTATGCGCGCTACTGTGTAGGGTGTCATGGCGAACGCGGCGACGGCGCTGGCGAGAACGCGCCCCACGTGAATCCGCAATTTCCCCAGCCGCGCGACTTCACTGTTGGACTCTTCAAGTGCCGCTCGACTCCGTCAGGTAGCATACCTCTCGATAGCGACCTGTTTGACACGGTGGGCCGCGGCATCAACACAACAGCGATGCCGTCATGGTTTCCGCTGACCCGGCAAGAGCGAGCGGATTTAGTTGCTTACATCAAAACATTCTCGCCTCGATTCCGAGATGAGAAGCCCGACCCTGCGGTGATCATTCCTCCGGAAACGGCGTTAACTCCCGCAAGCCTCGAGCGAGGCAAAGGGCTGTACGAAGCGAACAAATGTGGGGAATGCCATGGAAAGGACGGGCGCGGCGATGGTCCTTCGGCCCCTTCACTGCGCGATAACAAGGGTAACCCGATTCCGCCTTATGACTTCACGACAGGCGAGCGCTTCAAATGTGGGCAAACGGATTCGGACTTGGCGCGAATTTTCCTGACAGGCCTGGATGGAACGCCCATGCCCACCTACGTGGACTATCTACAGGGCGATCAGATTTGGGACCTGATTCACTATTTGCGAACCTTGCAGACCAATCACAAGCACAAAACACTTTGGGCCAGACTATTTGCCGACTAGAAGATGAGAAAAACAATTCCAGCGAAACGATTTCGATTCTTGTTGCCGGCAATCGCACTTTTCAGCCTTGCGTGCGCCGCACAAACAGAATATCAGGCCGAGGCGGTAACGAATGGCGGGACAATCAAAGGCACGGTCAAGTGGTCCGGCCCGGTGCTGAAAGACCTTTCGCTGCCAATCACTAAAAACCCCGATGTTTGCGACCCCGATAAGCTGAAGATCCGCAACCTCCAGCGCCTGGAAATCGATCCCAACGGTGGAGTAGCGAATACCGTCGTGTTTCTAAAAAATATTTCCAAGGGCAAGGCCATGAGTCTCTCGCCGGCGCATCCGATTTTGGACCAGAAAAACTGCCGTTACGAACCGCATATTCTGCTGGTTCCAAAAGGCGGCAACATGGAAATGAAAAGCAGCGACCCTATTCTGCACAATATACACATGTCAGGAGCTGCGCTCTATAACTTGCCGTTTCCGATTGCGGATAAGGTCCTCAGCCGCGTGATGCGCAGTGAAGGGGTCGTAGACCTCAAGTGCGACGCCGGCCATGTCTGGATGAATGCCGAGATTCTGGTCGTCGCCCATCCCTACTATGCCGTCACCGACGCGCACGGCAACTTCGAACTCACCGACGTTCCCGCTGGCGATTACACCATCACGGCGTGGCATGAAGGCTGGAAGATCGACCGCACAGAGACGGTCATCGACGTGGATTCGAGGCAGGAAGTCCATCGGCCAATCTTCTCGGAGCCTAAAACCTGGGACCAAAAGGCAACGGTATCAGCAAACGGCGTCGTCAAAGTAAATTTCGAATTGTCGGACAAATAAGCCGCCTGCGACGCAGGCTCTTCTCCTCGGTCATGATAGTGATGATTCCGAGTTCAAGCCCGCACAGAAAACGCCAGCCGTTCTAGAGACAGACAGCTCGGCATACAATATCCCAATGGATGATTCGAAACCGGAAAAGAAAGACGCACACAAAACAAACGGCCCAAGAATTCTGGTTGTCGATGTGGGCGGCACGCATGTCAAGGTGCTGGCGAGTGGTCAGAGAGTCCCGCGAAAGATTCCTTCAGGCCCGGCCATGACAGCAAAAAAGATGGTCCGCCTCGTGAAGGAAGCGACAAAAGATTGGGAGTTCGACTACGTTTCCATGGGATATCCCGGCCCCGTAATCCACGGACATCCTCTGCGAGAGCCTCACAATCTAGGCGGCGGCTGGGTAGGCTTCAACTTCCCCAAGGCTTTTGGCCATCCCACAAAAATCATCAACGACGCCGCGATGCAGGCTCTCGGTAGCTACAAGGGCGGGCGCATGCTTTTTCTCGGACTAGGGACTGGATTAGGCGCCGCAATGATCGTCGATGGTGTTCTCCAACCTATGGAGCTTGGGCATCTTGTCTATAAAAAAGGGAAATCCTACGAAGACTATCTGGGCCTTGGCGGATTGAAACGCTTCGGCAAGAAGAAGTGGCGTCGTGAGGTGGCGAAGGTCGTAAATGCACTCGAAGCGGCATTGGAACCGGATTACGTTGTCCTTGGAGGTGGGAATAGCAAGAAGCTGAAAAAGCTGCCGTCTGGTGCGCGGTTGGGCAGTAATGAAAACGCGTTTCGCGGTGGCTTCAAGATGTGGCAGGGAGAACTCAATAAGTTTCAGAGTCACGGTTCGACGATGCGCAGTGCTCAGGCTGGCATTTAATGCCTTGGGACCAAGGCCTTTTTCCAAGTTCACCGCCTGCGTTGCTCCAAAGCCTCAAAGTGACGGCGCTTTTTACAATGACTCCGATCGGGTAACCACCTCGTACCTTGAGCGCTCTCGGCCCGCGCAGGTTGCTGAAAACAATAGCCTTGTAACGTCCTCCTCTCTTCCATCTAACGTTGAAAACTTCGCCCCCTTGGATTTGGATTCGAATCGGTGATATAAGACAGCACATAAACGGAACGACAGGAATCGTTAAAAAGCGCGCGTTGGAGCGAGGGACCCAATGGACCTACTGCAGTTGGAACACTTCTTGGCAGTTTGCGAGGAGAGGACATTCACCAGGGCCGCGGAGCGTGTTTTCCGTACGCAATCGGCGATAAGCCAAAGCATTCGCCGCCTTGAGGATGAAATCGGCTCGCCTCTTTTCACACGCGGCAACGACGTTGCGCTCACGGACGCTGGTAAGGTCATGCTGGAATGCGCCCACCGAATGCTTAAAATTAAGGACGACGCCACACGACAAGTCGAAGCCTTAAAAAATCTATCTGCCGGAACGCTTTCCGTTGGTGCGCACGAAGCTGCCGCCCTCTACCTTCTGCCCGCTCCTGTACGCCGCTACCTGCAGATGTTTCCGAATATCAAGGTTGGAATATATCGCACCCGTCTGGAGGAGGTTCCAAAGCAAGTCTTGGATCACCAAATCGATTTGGGATTCATCAAAGAAGAGTCTCCATTGCATGGGCTCAAGATAGTCGAAGTTTATTCGGACGAGATGATCCTGATTGCAGCGCCCGAACATCCCCTGGCCATGCGGCGCAACTTACGCATCTGTGATTTGGGGTCGGAACCCTTCGTTCTACACCATCAGTGCAGCAGCACGATGCACAAAATACTCCGCCTCTTTGAGCAAAACGTCACTCCCTGCCGCGTTGTTGCAGAATTGTGGAGTTTTGAGAGCATCAAGGGTTTTGTCAAAGAAGGTGTCGGGCTCGCGATAGTGCCTCGAATCACCGCGCAACGTGAAATAAGAGACAAGAGTTTGGTCGAGATTCCTGTTCAGGGGCTGAGGATTCCACGACGCACCCTAATGGTTTATCGTGACCAGGGGTATGTGTCCGAACCGGCGCGTCAGCTAATCAAATTGGTGAAGCAATTTAATGCTGCGACAGCCGCTTAGATCCACCGCAGATTTTCCGCACTCGTCGGCATAGCCTAAACCCCGACGTCTACAGCGAATTTCCTATTGGCGGCTGGCGCTTTGGCTTGTCGACTTGGCAGGAACTTCCGCAGCTGTGCCAAGGGCCCAGGCTTTCATGTTCTGCCAGTCCGGATCGTCTTGTGATTGAAATTGCCTTCCACCTGAATGCACGTAAACCGCATCCCCTCCCGCCTCAGGCGCGAGCGGGTGACGAAGAAAGATGCTCTTGAGGGGGTCCCTCGTGTTGACCAAAAGCGACACGGCCTCAAAATTGAGCCTCGATTGTTCCTCCGTCCAGAAAGTCGCTCCAGGCAACAACATCTCGAGATGAAAACCTCGGGGATGTTTTGTTCTTTCGTGACAAGCATAGCACCGGGCGTGTTCCGCTCCGCGATTTTTCAGGAAAATTGGCTCTACACGGGCCTTGAAAAACTCGAAGTCAAGAGACTTGGGAGCCGTCGTGGGACTCTGTGCGTCCTTCGGAGTACTTTGTCCTCGGACCACCGAAATAAGCACAAACAGTGAAAGCATGAAGAATAAACTGGCCAGGTTTCTTGTAGGATTGCCGCGTTCTCGGACAGTCATGGATTCCCTCTAGCTCCTGAATGCAGTTGGATTCTTGATGTTCCAGTTCACAGGCAACCGCCAACTCTAGGGCAAGTCCAAAGTATTAATTCTCTCCGGAACCTCTCCGACAGGTATGGTTGTAACTAGTTTTAGAGATTGCGCATCGATCACGGACACGGATCTAAGCTTGGCATTGGTGATGTAGACTTTCTTGCTATCGGGAGTAAAAGTGATCCAGTCCGGTTGTGCGCCAATCGGGGCAATTCCCGGAATATTCAGTTCGGGCATAGCAACCCTCCCCACCAACTTTAGGTCGGGCAGCGAATAAACGAAGACCGAATTCGCGGGCTTGCTGTTGACCCACAGGGTTCTGCCATCGGGTGCAACTCGAATGCCGTGACTGGGTGAGCCGACGCCGGTGAAACCTGTTGGCTTATCGGGTAGCGTAATTCGAGCTACTTCTGCATGCTTCGCGAAATCCACGACAGCGAATCCATTGAGGTCCTCAAGGTTTACAAATACGCGCCCGGCCGCCCCCTGGGGCCTGTTCTCTATAGTGAACGTCATCACACCTTCGTTAAATTTGGTGTCCCAAACAACTTCTCTGCGTTCGACATCTATCACGGATAGAACCTTTCCTTCTGGTGAACCCACGACCGCGTATTTTCCATCTTCTGTCATTTCGATATCGTGAAGTCCGCTCTCAAACGGGATCGTCTTGACACGTTCGAGTGTGGTCGTATCTATAAAGTCGAGGGCTCCGGGAGTCGCACGTATGCAGACCAGAATCTGTTTCCCATCTTTCGTCACGGCGATATCGTCTACATAGCCGGTATGGCCGCCGATCGGAATGCTCTTGAGAATTTTGCCGGTTTTTCGATCGATGACATGAAGAAGGTTCCGGGAACCTTCGTCAAGGTAGATGCGGCTTCCGTCAGGAGAGAAATGAACGGATTGAGGCACCTCAATACCGCTGATTGTTTGAATCACCTTATCAGTCTGTGGATCTATAACTTCTACGGTGGTTCCTGCTCGGTTCGTCACATAAATACGGGAGGTGGATGCCACGGCTGGTATGGCGAATAAAGCAGCTGCTAAGAAAACAAGACCTGTTCTCGATCCAGCAAAATACCTCATCTTGTCGGTTCTCCTGGCTCAGACCATGTTGTTGAACAGTTGACCATGTCGTACCACAGCGCTGCTCACCAACTTTTGACGGCCCACGATCGTCTTTCCTTCACTATCTGCAAATTCGCATTTTCCTTCTTGGAGCTCGAAAATTGCTACGTCCCCCTCGCTTCCTGGTCGTAAAGTCCCGATTTGCTCTCGGAAGTCAAAAATTTGAGTGGGGTTAAATGTGACCATCCGAATAGCGTCGTCGAGACTTATACCCAGCGCAACGAACTTCGAAACCATTGTGGGGAGGTCGTAGACTTGGCTGAGCACTGCCCTTTGATTGAGGTCTGTGCTCAGGGTGTCAGGCGGAAAGCCCTGATCGAGACACGTTTGAGCTACAGCAAAACTCAGATGAACGGAGCCTTGCCCCACGTCGAAAAACACGCCTCGTGCACGAGCCTCTCTCGCTACGGGCAATAGTCTTCCATTCTCATCGAGAATTCCGTGCGGATGGCCATTTAGAAAATGTGTGTAGACATCTCCTTTTCGAAGCGGGCTCAAGAGTTCAGGCAAAGTGCTATAGGTTAGGTCGATGTGCGCCATCAGAGGTGTTTGGGCGATTTCTGCTGCCCGTAGGGCTCGGTTTAGTACTTCCTTGTCCCGGGCTCCTTGTTCCGGCCCACCTAGTTGCACTTTTATCCCTAGAACGTCTTGCGCGTTTGTTTTTGCGGCTTCTGCTGCCAGCGCGGGATCCAGCCACTCCATTTTTTCCCACGCCTTATCGGCGCCAACCACTTGTCCTAGAGGACTGATATTCACGAGCGCCTTTATGCGGGTTGCAGAGGCACTCATCACATATTTGCGAAAGTTCGCAATTAAGGAATAGCCGGCGGATCCGGCGTCGATAACGGTTGTCACACCTTTCGAGAGACAGTAGTGGTCCGCGTTGATGCAGACTCCCACTCCATCAAAACAGTGCACGTGCAGATCAATTAAACCAGGTGTGACGATCCTATTTTTTGCTGAAAATACTTGAAGGGCCCGCTTTTCCGATATGTTCGGAGAAATCTCTAATACCTTTCCCTGCTTGATGGCGACATCGGCAACGGTGTGCAGCTTCTGTCCCGGATCAATTATCGTGCCATCTTTTATGAGCAGATCGATATCTTGCGTGGCAGGAGCTTGCGTTTGATTCGGTGAGGCATTCGAGTTTGGATGCCAGTGCCCCAGCGAAGCGAGGGCTGCTGCCTTACCGGATATTAAAAATTTCGAAAAATCGCGACGGCTTAGCATTGATCGGTTCTAAAAACTGATCCTTAGGCCAAATTGAATCTGACGCGAGCTTGTAGTGGTGTAGGTAATTAATCCCGCCTGAGGATTTGCAGTCCCCGTCGCTGTGAGCGCAGTCGTATTGGGCAGGCCGAGGTTAGTATGATTGGTCAGATTGAAGACTTCTGCTCGAAACGTGACTCCCATGCGTTCGCGCACAGCAAACTTCTTCTCGAGCGCCAGATCCACATCCTGAACTCCCGCACCTTCTAGCGTATCCCTGCCCAAATTCCCATATGTTCCTGCTGCTGGCAATGAAAAGGCACAAGCATCATAGAAATGCGTGGCGGTTCCCAACGGAGTGCCAGCTGCCAATCCCGAGCAACCCGCGGAAACTCCGTGAGTAGGATTGGGGCTTGCTCCCGAGACCAGATTCGGACGGTCGGCGAGAACACTGCTCTGGTTGCGAGATTGGTTTGATGCAAGCGTGACGGTGAAGGGCATACCCGTCGTAAACGTACCAATTCCGTCGATCGCCCAGTTGTTTGCTAGGGCGCCCATTACCTTCGAACTCGCGTGCAGCGGCACTGGATAACTGAAATTGAATATCAGAGTATGCCTTGTGTCCAACTCGGACAGTCCCCAGTCAAGCTGAGGATAATCTGGATCCATGATTTGAATCGGGGCACGCACAGTGTCACTTGTAGCCACCGACGAAGCCAGGTCCATGGCCTTCGCGTATGTATAAAAGATTTGGCCTTCAAACCCGGTTGATGTCTGCGTTCGCATCGTGACAGTGACCGAATCGTATTGGGACGGACCGTTGTTGTCATAAAGTCGGATCCCATTCCAGGTTGGGTTCCGGCGAGGAGCGTTCGCTGGATAGTATTGTATGCCGTTAGGAAGTCCCGCCGGACAATTGTTCGACGAAGTGGAGCAAATGACCGGAACTGGAGTATCCGCTTCGGTTTCTGTTTCTAAATGGCTGGCTCGGTTTCCGGCATAGGCAATCTGGAACACCGTATTCTTCAAAATCTGTTGCTGGATTGACAGGTTGTATTGATCGTCGACCGGCGTCTTTTCGAAGGGCACCATAACGGACGGCACGACTTTCCCTCCAAGGGCTGCAGCTTGCGCTCCATTTGGGAAGGGGGGATTGTTAGCACTTAGCGTTGCATAAAAAGGCGGTAGCCTCGTCTCGAATTGGTAGTCCCACGGTAAGATCTGGTTGTGGTAAATCCCAGCCCCCGCTCTAAGAACCGTCTTGCCGCTATCGTTGAGCTGCCAAGCCAAACCCACGCGGGGCTCAAAATTCTTCTTGGCGATGGTGATGAACGAACTTGAAACAACCGTGGCTGTGGCCGCAGGGGAAGGAAGTATGGACATCTTCCCGTTCACGTCGATCGGGTCGGTCGGGGCTTCCCACCGTAGGCCCAGATCTAAGGTGAGCCGGGAATTGACTCGATAGCTATCCTGCCCGTAAAAAGCGAGCAGGGTTTGGCGAGCTCCCCAGTAGGCGTTCAGTCCGAGAGGCGTTGACACAGTCAGGTTTGAAGGCACTCCGGTTAGAAAAGTTGCGAATGTCGAAAACGTATATGTTCCGCGTACTTGGGTGTTGTTACTGTAGTTGTCCTGCAGACGTTGTATATCGGTTCCTACCTTGAAGGAATGCTTGCCTTTGATATAAGAGAAATCATCGGCCCACTCAAGGACGTTGTAGGCAAAAATAGAATTGCCCTGCCCGCTCGTTGTGCCCAATGGAGTGACCGCCCTTGAACCGGCAGTGCCAATCGCTCCTATTTGGTAGGATCCGAGAGGCTGGCCGGCGACTATCGAGACCTGAGGACCAGGATCGGGAGTGGTCAGTTGGTCGTAGTGAGTGTAGGTACGGTTAAAAGCGAAACGAACGTTGTTGACAGCGTCGGATTGTAAGACCGTTGTTGCTTGTACAGTTGAGTATTGCCGTCGTGATCCGCTCACTTGCACTTCCACCGGCAGGCTCTGAGGGGAATTCAAATAATCTTGGTCGAATCCGTAACGAGCAAACAGGCTTGTTTTTGTATTCAGCTGATGGTCCACTCGAACCATAGCGTTATTTTCATTGGTTATGATGTTCGGCGATGATATGTATTCTGCTGTTCCATCCCCAAAACTCGTCGCATTGGGGAGGGGGTACAAATTCAGTAGCGGGACAACTGCAGGATTTACCGCGACTGTTCCGGTTGGTAAGATTCCGGCCCTGGCTTGGGCTGTGGGAACAATCGCTGTGAGACTTGTCCCTTGCCCCTGGCGGAGTCCTTCATAACCCCCGAAAAAAAATGTCTTGTCCTTTTTAATTGGGCCGCCGAGCACTCCTCCGAACTGATTTCTTTTGAAAGGGGGAACGTATGGAAAGACGTCGAAATAGTTTCGAGTATCGAGAGCGCTGTTTCGAATGTATTCGAAGCCGGTGCCGTGTAGCTCATTGGTACCCGATCGTGTAACCGCGGTAATAACGGAACCTGTCGAATGACCGTATTCCGCCTCAAATCCATTCGTCAAAATCTTGAATTCTTTGATCGTATCCACGCCGAGTACCGATCCAGTCGCACCTCCCGGTGTGCCGTTACCCTGATCATTGATATTCGTTCCGTCTAGCAAGAACACGTTTGAGACCGTGCGCTGCCCCCCTACGCTAAAACGCCTTCCCGTACCGTAGAACAGAGAAGTATTGGCTGGTCCTGGAGAATCCAGAATTACACCTGGCTGTAGTAACGCAAGCTGGTCGTAACTTCTGCCGTTCAGCGGGAGTGTACGGATCGTCCGGTCATCTACCAGCGACCCGAGGGTTGCAGTCGTGGATTCGACGAGTGGGGCTTCGGCGGTTACACTCACCGTTTGTGAGACGGATCCGACACGCACGGTTATGTCTACCACTGCTTCCCTGCCCACCGTGAGCGTAATGCCTTCTCGAACTTCAGTCTGCATACCTTCCTTGGACGCAGTTACACGGTAGTTGCCCAGAGCCAAAGACGGAGCCGAATAGAATCCATTCGAATCGGTCTGCAGCGATCGGGAGATTCCGGTGTCGACATCTAGGACCACAACATTTGCCCCGGGCACGACCGCTCCTGTGTCATCTTTTACGGTGCCGGAAATGGTTCCGGTGCTAATTTGCGCCACGGTGGTTGCTGCAAAGATCATGAAGAGAATTCCCACCCTCGAAAGCATCTTACACATAACCATTGAAACACTCCTCTCTTAAACCTACGCCATGCACGCTTTCGCGAGCGGAGGAAGTAACCCCTTTTAGCTATGTTCGGGTTTCTACATCGAAGCACGAAGGTCCGTCAAATTAGTAATGCTACTGGCCCCATTACCAATAGGCATTCAGAAAACTTCAGTACTGTTGTACGATTCGGTTGGTTCACTATGTGGAGAGGTCGGTTCGAGATCGGGCGTGTTAAGAAATTCGTCGCGTTGCGAGGGCCGAAGTCGAAACGCCTCAGCGTTTTCGCGCGGGGCCTTCTTATTGATCCAGTAGTTTTAGTAATTTGAAAAAAAGGGCGATACCAAAGATAATTCTAACCCGCCTTGCGCCGGTTGATCGTTCTCAAGGAGTGGGCGGCATCGAGTTTTTCAAGCTTGGCGAAAGCGAAAGTTGCATTGCCTGGGGTGATCGAACGCATGAGTCTCGAAGACAAGAAGACAAGCAACGGCCACCATGCCGCTGTATTTGCCGGATTCTCCGCATGGACGCTGGATGCTTTCGATTTCTTCCTGATTACATTCTGTTTAACAGCCATTGCTAAGGACTTTCGAAAGACGGATGCCGAGATTGCTCTGCTGATCACCCTGACTCTGGCATTTCGCCCTGTTGGTGGATTCGTTTTTGGCTTGATCGCCGACCGCTATGGGCGACGGGTGCCGCTCATGATTAACATCGGGCTCTTTGCCGCAACCGAGATCCTCACGGGACTCGCCTCAAACTACACAACACTACTAGTCGTTCGAGCCATCTTCGGAATGGTGATGGGGGGCCAGTGGGGCATCGGCTCCTCGCTGGCGATGGAGAAGGCACCCGCCAGCAAAAGGGGCATCGCATCCGGATTGGTACAAGAAGGTTACGCAGTCGGAAACGTACTTGCCGCCATAAGCTACTTTTCGTTTTACGATCGCCTGGGCTGGCGCCCGCTCTTTTTTCTCGGAAGCTTGCCGGCGATCCTGCTCATCCTGTTTATTCAATTTCGGGTGAAAGAATCTGAGGTGTGGGCGAAAAGCAAGGCCAGTAGTTGGAGAGAACAATTTCGCGAAGCCGCTTCTCACTGGAAAATATTTCTATATTTGCTCGTCTTTATGACGACGATGCTTTTCACAACTCACGGCACTCAAGACATGTATCCGACTTTCCTTCAGCGCTATTGGCATTTCAGTGCGACCCGCCGCTCAGCGATTGCTGCATTCGCCGGAATGGGTGCAATTTGTGGTGGAATTATCGGCGGATATCTCTCGGATAGATGGGGTCGAAGGCGCGCCATCATCGTCGCTTTCGTTTTGGGCATGACCATGATCCCCCTGTGGGCCTTTGCTCCCAACCAGGTTCTTTTGGCTCTCGGGGCCTTCGTGATGCAATTCATGGTTCAAGCTGCCTGGGGGGTCATTCCCGCGCATCTATCGGAGCTCTCGCCCAATTCGGTTCGCGCCTTTCTGCCAGGCTTTGCCTATCAGGCTGCCGGAATAATCGCGAGTTCCGTCGTGTATGTCGAGGCTGTCTACGCCCGAAAAACGAGCTATCCAATAGCTATGGCTTTGACTGCGGTTAGCGCCTTCGCTCTTGCAGCGATCATGGCGTTTCTGGGTCGAGAGGATCAGGGAAGAGACTTCACCGCGGCTGGTGAACCGGAATTACGGAATGCCGAACGCGTCACTTGATCTCGGCGTTTTGGTTGGAAGGTTTGCGCCGCCGAGGTTCCTCGGCCAGCGGCCAGCACCAATCCGAACCGCGAATCTGCATCTTACAGACTTGGGGAGTTGAAATGGATCTCGAGTTGAAAGGCAAAGTCGCGCTCGTTCTTTCTGCCGGAGGCGGACTTGGTCGCGCTATTGCCACGGCGCTTGCGGCGGAAGGCGTTATCTTGGCCATAACTGACCTCGACGCGAATGCCTTGACCGCGACGGTGGATCAGATCACGTCTTTCGGCACGCGCATCGTAAGCAGTGTTTTGGATTTGACGGATACGAAGGCTCTGAGTTCGTTCGTCACAGAAACCGGTCGCAGCCTCGGAGGCATCGATATCCTCGTTAACATTTCTGGGGGGCCGCCCCCCAGTTCAGCAGCCAATGTCGCCCCGGAAGAGTGGATGAAACAATTTCAAGCGATGGTTATCTCCATGATGCACGTCACAGATCTTGTCCTTCCAGACATGCGTGCAAAAAAATGGGGTCGCGTTATTACGAGTACCTCGTCCGGTGTTTTAGCACCCATACCAAACCTGGGTATATCGAATGCCCTCCGCTCAGCTTTAGTTGGCTGGTCTAAAACTTTGGCGAGTGAAGTAGCCATGGACGGAATCACCGTGAACATCGTCGTGCCTGGCCGTATAGCGACTGGTCGCGTTCGTAAGCTCGACGAAGCTCGGGCTCTGCGCGAGCACAAAACGGTCGAGGAAATTATGAAGCAGAGCTCTGCTTCCATTCCCGTCGGGCGGTATGGGAAGCCGGCAGAGTTCGCGGATACTGTGGCTTTCCTGGCTAGCAAGAGAGCTTCCTATATCACCGGAACGATGATTCGAGTTGACGGGGGCATGATCCCGAGTCCCTAGTGTCATCGAGCGCAGTCCCTGTTCCGCCACATCGCATTTGAATGGGATTGGGAGGTTTTCTAAAAATGCGACAGCCATCGAAACCCATTCCAGTCGGAATAATTATCCTCCTCTTCGGATTCTGCTTCGGAAGAGCCAACGCGCAAACCAACCCATACCACATGCTCGACAATTGGGCGCAGCTTCCACCAGGAAGAACGCTTGGCTCGGTGATTGGGGTGGACGTCGACAGGGAAGGCCATGTTTGGGCTCTTGAGCGATGCGGCGGCAATACGTGCGTCGGCTCAGATTTGGATCCCATTCTGGAGTTTGACCCCTCAGGTAAATTTTTGAAAAGTTTCGGGGCCCGTATGTTCGTTTTTCCCCATGGCCTCTATCTGGATAAGGACGGCAATGTTTGGGCGACCGATGGAAAAGGCGAGGGGGGCAAAGGTCAGCAGGTCCTGAAATTCAGCCCCACGGGAGAGCTCTTGCTTGCCTTGGGCAAGCGGGGAGTAGCCGGAGACGGTCCGGACACATTTAATGCTCCCTCCGACGTTGTCGTTGCCCCTGATGGAACTATTTTCGTCGCGGACGGACATGGCGAAGGTACGAATGCTCGAATCGTCAAATTCACCAAAGACGGGAAATTTATCAAAACGTGGGGAAAATTCGGATCAGGACCCGGCGAATTTGGCCTCCCTCACTCCATCGACATCGATTCTTCTGGGCGGCTTTTCGTCGGAGACCGCGATAATAATCGGATCGAAATATTCAATCAAAACGGTGAGTATCTGGGAGAGTGGAAGCAATTCGGTCGGCCGAGCGGCGTCTTCATCGATTCGCATGACAACCTGTACGTTGCAGACGCAGAATCCACCCCGAAGACGAACCCCGGCTTTCAGCAAGGAGTTCGAATTGCCAGCACCAGAGACGGAATTGTGAAATTCTTAATTCCACCTCAAGAGTTGCCGGCAGACGCTGTCTACAATCGGCCGCTCGCTCCGGGAGAAAAACCGGTCACCCGCACTGCTTCCATTGCAGCAGACTCGATGGGAAATCTTTACGGCGCCGAAGGCGGCACCAGAAGTCTGAGAAAGTACATAAAAGATTAGCATCGCACACGCAAGTGACCTGCGGTTAGCATTCGGCGCTTCGATTTCGTATGTGTCGCAGTGCCCCTCTCGTAAGTTCCTCAAGACAGGCGCTTTGTGTCGCGGTCACGACTTATCTAACGAACCCGCGCGACTTAGCATCGCCACACAAGCATAGAATTACCCTGAATAAACACGTTCTTTAGTGTGCAGGATATGCCTTCCACCAGCACGGTTCGCGGGCCAGGGTGATATGATCTGAATAAGCTCTTCCATTAGGTGATTCAGCTTGACACCATGCACGTTTCACCATACTTTAACCCGTATTTGGTGTTCGCTTAGGAGGTTGGGGCAATGGCTAAGAGATGGCCTGGGGTGCTATTGGCAGGCGTTTGCTCTTTGATCTTTTCTGTTCCGTCGTTCGCGCACCACTCGCAATCATGGGCGGACTACGAGCATCCGATCACTCTGGTCGGCACAGTGGTGGATTTCCAACTCATCAATCCCCACAGTGAGATTTGGATCGATGTTAAGAAGGACGACGGCTCAACCCAGAAATGGCTGATCGAAATGGGCCCTGTGTCCGGATTGCACAGGGATGGCTGGGATACCAACACCATTAAGCTAGGCGATGCCGTTAAGATTACCGCCGGTGCTTCGAAGGATGGCCGCAAGATCGTCAACGGTTCGCTTTCGCAGCGCTCCGATTACGAGTTTCTGATCAACGGCAAGCCGGCCCCGAACAAAATAAACGGCGCCTACGGGTACGGGACGGACAAGCAGTAAGCTGTCATCGCTCACTCGTTCGGGAAATAAAAAAACAGCCGCCTCTCCGAGGCGGCTGTTTTTGTTTGTTTTCTCTAAAATGGTTCGATTGCTCAGCCGGTACCGCTCAGGACTGCGTCTTCACTTGTGCTTTTTGGGTTCGAGGTCCAGGCCCAACCGCTCGTATTTATCCTCGCAGAGAACGTCTTCCGCCAACTCTCCCTTCGGCACCAGATGGTAGGTTTTGAAAGCCGACCACTGCGTGGTGTATGCCTTCGGATCGTCGAAAGTGATGTTCAGCTTCATCTGATCGCCCGTTCGCTGGAGCCGTTCGATCAGGTGCAGGCCGTCGCTGTGAACGTGGCCGGCATTGTCGAGCCAGGTCAGGTTGTTGAGTTGAGTCGTGTCGATCACCAGTGTGTCGCTGCCTTCCCAGTGACCGATGGAGTCTCCCATCCAGGACGTCGGAACCTTGGCGTGTGGACGCCCATCCATCCAGATTTGACGAACCTCATGATCCCTCTCGAAGATGATCATTACCCGTTTGGCATTCTGAAGGACCTTGAAAGGGTGCGTCTGAAAAAGCCACTGGACCGCAGGGCCTATCTGATCGCAGTTCGTAAGATACGGGTTCATCTCCAAGCGGGCCGGCGCGTACGGGTTCTTGAGCAATGGATTCGAATTGTAAGTAAACTGCGTCGCGACCCAGGGCTGCATGGGATAGGGCTTGTGAATCCACACATTTTCATCGGCTTCATCGGTGTCTGGAGTGTCGCCCTTCTTAGGCGGATTCGCAATCCACACCCCGGTCAAATCCGGACTGCTGCCCGCGGCTGTCGTGCCGGCTCCCGCACTTCTAGATGTTTGAGTTGGGGCAACTCCCGAGCACGTCATGATTACCAGCACCGCAAACATCGTTTTCACTGCATGACGTCGCATTTTTAGATTCCTCCGGTTCCGTATCGTAGCGAGGCTTCACGCAGAAGCCGTTTCGCTGCAGCTAAAACTCTTGACCGTCGCATCTGGTCTGAGGTTCACAGACCACATACGACCCGTTTTCAAATTTCTCTATGGCGTTGCGTTCCCCATGAGCCAGTCCTCACAGGTGATCTCCGGTTCGACTTCAAAGTTCGTTAGATGGAAATGATGGTAGCCCGTTACGGGCTGGGTGAGTGCCCTCGGATCGTCGAAAGTAATCGTCAGCGTAATCACATCGCCCTCACGCTTGATCCGCTCGATGAGGTGGTACGCGTCCGTGTTTACGTGAACGCGATCCATCCGCGTTATGGGGTTGATCGCAACCGTGTCGATCACCAGCGTGTCGCCATTTTCATAATGCCCAATGGAGTGCCCCATCCAGCTCGTCTTGACGTTCTTGGGGTGCGGCCGCCCATCCGTCCAGACTTGACGAATCCCGTGGTCCCACTCGTGGAAGATGATCACTTCCTCGGGAGTCTGAATCATCTCGAACACGGAAGCCGCGTGTTGCCAGGAAGCGGATGGGCCGAGTGGAGCGCAGTGTTGCCACGCCAGTTGGTCCTCCCCGTGGGAATCTCCACCGCCAATTCCTTCGCCACCGGACGGGTTTATTTCCTCATGCCCTTCGTTGTAAAGCGCCTCCTGGCCGGCCCAGGGCTGCGTGGGCCAAGTCTTGATATGGAAGAAATTCGCAAGACCCTCTTCCTTCACGGATAACCAAACCCCATTCAGGTCAGGAATAGAGCCTTTTGCGGACGTAGCGGCCGGCGCGGCCGGCTTCTTATCGGCTTGACCGCTCACTGCCAGAGAGAAAGTGAGAACCATCGCTACAGTCAGGATGATCTCCATTGCACGCTTCATTCGGTTTTCCTTTCCGTGTGAATGCCGCCGAGAGCTGCGCAGTTTACCTCAACGGTGGATTTGACCGCGACTGTCTTTTCGGCGCCATGCACAAATTTAAAGTCTTGAAGAAATCCGGGCCGTTCCTCACTGGTTCGAGAACGGATGCGGCTCGCCAGGCGCTAGGTGATAGTCGTAGGCATGGAGCAAGTAGCCGCTGCCGTTGAAAAAGATCATGATCTGAATCAGGGCGTAAGTCTTGCGCCGACCGAACAGTCGCTCCGCATCCGCAAAGGTCTTTGACGAGACTTTTTTGTCCTGGAACATCTCCCTGCCAAACTGGATCAGGGCCGCATCTTTTTCGTCCAGCCCTTTCGTGTCCTTGCCGTCCTTGAGCACTGCGACCGCCTCGCGGGGAAGGCTCTTCTCGCTCAGCTTCACGTGGTTGTTCCAGTCCGACTCGTCGTCCGCGAAGCGAGCGCCGATGATCATCGCCAGATTCTGGTAACGGCTGTCGCCTACCTCTTTGTCGAGGGTCTGAATCGCATTCCGGTAGTCCGTGTGCACCGCGGGAATGTGAAGCCGGATTCCGTTCCACCCTTCATACGCCACGGGGCCCTTGGAAACGGCGTTATCGAAGGCAGCCTTGTCATCGTCATTCAACATCTCGTCCTTGGTTGCTTTAGGGCTCCGGCTACGAGTATCTGGGAAAACATCGGCTGGATACTTCTCGGCGGTTGCGCCCTGCCCGCCGGTATTTTCCTGCGCGAGTACGCGGCGCGAGCCATATCCGACGCCTAACGCAAGAACGATCGAAATCGCCCACAAAGCCACCACGCTGATCCTCTTCATCTCCCACCTCCACGCGAAACCTGAGTTATTGTCCAAAGCAATTCAGGGTTAAGTCCGTCCAAATCGGGAGGGATTATGCATCGGCGGGCTTCCCTTCGCAATAGCAGTCCTCTTATGGGCGAACGCAAGCAGTTTTGTCTTTTCGGGCTCACCGATGGGAGTTACGCGTGGTTCCCCAATGCCTGCTTTAACCACGACACGAACCACTTGAATTACGAAAATCGCGTGCTAGCCTGAAAGGGCGCAGCATGATAGTCGGCTCACAACGCGATCTTTACCTGGCCCTCAAGCCAAAGCACTGCCCACACCGGATGCAGGCGATGGGTAAGGAGAATGCCCTTTCTCCCGCAATTCGCGCATTTCTAATCGACACTCCGTGCCGAACAATTTTCCCCGTAACCCATTCAAAAGGCTCAGAGTCCGCCTCGCCTAATCGTCACAAAAACGCAAATTTTGCAGCTCTCAGCTCCCCTGGAGCGTTCACCCGGCCGCACTTCGTCCAGTGCGCATCCCGCGCTGCCCACGCCCCGTCAACGATGTCCTCCGCAAGCATCTTCTCGAGCTGCCGTCTAAGTCTGCCCTATGGATCCCGAGGTTTGCCCCGACCACCCATGTATAATTCGACGGCAGAAGGTAGCTTGAGCGAAGAAAAGGACTAACCAGTGCGAATAAGACCTTTTGCACTTCTCTTCGTGGTCGCGGGCATCGCGATTTGTTCGTCTCAGGTGAGCCGTTCACAGATCAGGAATTCGGCCGAAGATCCCGCAGCTCTCAGTGGACATGTCAACTCCGCAGAAGAAGGGCCGATGGAGGGTGTCTTAGTAACTGCAAAGAAGATGGGGTCCACGATCGCCGTTACTGTCGTCACGAATGCCGAGGGCACGTACCGCTTCCCATCCAGCAAATTGGAGCCGGGTCAATACGTCATCACCGTCCGGGCGGTCGGTTACGACCTCGATGGCTCGAACACCGTTGATATTGGCGCCCAGAAGGGTGCTGTGGCGGATCTCAGGCTCCGCAAGACGAAGAATCTTTCGATGCAACTCACCAATGCAGAATGGATTGAGAGCGTTCCGGGGACACCGGAGGAAAAGAGCTCCCTTCGAAACTGCGTTACGTGCCACACGCTGCAACGGCCGATCCGCTCCACTCACGATGCGGACGAATTCGTCGGCGTCCAGAAGCGCATGGCCAATTACGTAAATCAAAGCATCCCGGAAGCTCCACAGACACGGCTGGCCGACCGGCTCGCCGTTCAGCAGGATGTTGGAGAAGAGGGTGGACAACAGCGGCAACAGCAGAGCCTTCAGAAGATGGCCCAATTTCTCAGCAGCATCAATCTGAGCAAGGGACCGGAATGGACCTATCCGCTCAAAACGTTCCCGCGCCCTAGCGGAAAAGCGACTCGCGCCATTATCACCGAGTATGATCTGCCGAAACCGACCAGGCAGCCGCATGACGTGATTGTCGATTCGGATGGAATGGTCTGGTACATCAGCTTCGGCGAACAAATCATAGGGAAGCTTGATCCGCGCACTGGCAAGACGACGGAGTTCCCCGTCCCTGTGCTCAAGCCTGGCTCACCGATCGGGGAGCTGGCGCTGCGGCCGGATCAAGATGGAAACCTCTGGGTCGGCATGATGTACCAAGGCGCCGTCGCAAAGTTCGACCGCAAAACTGAAAAATTTCAAACCTTCAGCCTTCCGCCGGAGGATAACAAGGACTACACGCAAATCAATCAGGTTGATGCGATGCACTCCAAGGTTGATGGAAAAGTGTGGGTACAGGATGCCGGCGAGTATTCACTCCGTCAACTGGATCCCGTTTCTGGGAAGTTCCAGGTGTTCCGGCCGTTCCCGGCTCCCAGCCCGAATGTGTACGACATCATTTCTGATTCTCAGAACAATGGATACTTCACGGTTTTCGGTGCCGATCAGATTGGGAAAATAGACGCGAAGACAGGAAAAATCACGCTTTACAAGACGCCCACACCGAATTCTGCGCCGCGGCGCGGTTCGATGGACTCGCGCGGTCATCTCTGGTTTGCGGAGTATCGTGGCAATCGCATCGGCATGTTCGATACGGAGACCCAGCGCTTCCAGGAGTGGGTACCGCCAACGCCCTGGGCCCAACCTTACGATGTCGTGGCTGACAAGAACGGGGAAGCCTGGGCCGGATCGTTATTCACGGATCGCGTGACTCGGCTCGATCCTAAAACCAACCAGATGACCGATTACCTCCTACCGCGATCTACAAACATTCGAAGAGTGTTCGTGGACAACTCGACCACACCCGTGACCTTTTGGGTCGGTAATGACCACGGTGCTTCCATTATCAAGCTGGAGCCGCTCGACTAAGCGAGTCCGCGCTGGCAGGGAGTTTTGCAGAAGGCTCGGTCAATCCGGTATCGTCCTCACCTCAAACGGTTAGCCGCACACAAGGAAGGGCGAGATGCTTCCGGTACCTGACATCTCGCCCCAAATACTTCCGACTCAAAAGTCGACCTAACTCAGGCAAAGCCCTTCGTCGAACTCCCGGTGGAGAAGTGGTTGGCAATCATCCGCCGCCAAGCGTAAGCCGCATTGATTGCCGTAGGGCCGGCGCTCCAGAAGAACGTTCTGGGAATCGTGGACGCGCTGGTGAAGAGCAGGTTGTCGATATCGTGGCAATCGTAATCCGAGCTGCAAACCGAATTGTCACGGCTGGCTCCGGCGCGCGTCGTTCCGGTATTGTGCAGCGGCACGATCGCCGTCGCTGGCCTGGCGAAGGCGCGCATGTCCACCTTGACGGGCTTCACAGACAACTTGCCTTGCCACGCGCGAATAATTTCGGCCGCCTCCTTGATCGTTCCGTTGACGCGATCGGTATCCATCGATACCCGCTCGAACTTGCCTGTCGGCAGCACGCGCCAACTCCATGGAATCGCGCCCAAGTGAGTGCGCCAGCTGATAATGCGGCGCGATCCAATGTTGTTGCGCATGAATTCCTTGTGTTCCCAGCCAAGAGCCGGGGCGAGGGGTCCGAGTGCGACTTCGTTGGGCACTCGCCCTCCGATTCCGGAGCGAACGTGCATGGTGAGCTCGCCCCAAGGTCTGGGTTGCGGCGAGGTCCAGGGACCGGCTTCGTTGAACTGCTCGCCGTCCCGTCCTTCCGGAGAAACCGGCTCCTCAAGCAGCGCGGAGGAAACCAGATCGCAATCCCCAGTAAGGTGCTGCCCGACGTTGCTGTTTTCCACGAGCAGCTGGTCTCCCAACAGGTCTTTCGGTCCATATCCGGAGCGGTAGCAAAGCAACGGCGACCCCGCCACTCCTGAGGCAACAATCACGCGCGCCGCACGAACCTCGTGCATGGTTCCCGCTTTGTCCTTGTATACCGCGCCCGTCGCCACCGGCCGGCCCCCCGGCACCTTTTCGATCACAATCTTCTGAACTTCGGCGTTCGGGATGATCTTCAGGCCATGGTTCATCCCGATATAGGCCCACGGAAGTGATGTACCCTTGGAGTCGAACCGGTTCATCGAGTACCCATCGAACGTGGAGCCTTCAAAATAATTCCGCAGGGCGCACGACGCGGGATACATTTCAAATCCCAGCGCCTTACCTGCCTCCGCCCAGACGTGCGTTCCCTTCACCCACCAGGTCTCCGGAGGATTCTGGACGTGATAAATATCTCGAATCTCCTGGACCGCCCCGCCAAATTTCGCCAGGTCCCAGTCCACGCCCGAAGCTTCCTTATAGAAGTGGAAGTCTTCCTCTTGCGGGACCCAGAGCTGGCCGCCGTAATGAAGGGTGCAGCCGCCGACCAGGCGTAAATTCTCACCCTGCTGGCCAGGCCACACATATTGCGGGCCCGGCTCACCGCCGTCCGGACCGATGCCATCGGGAATATTGCTGATCATCCGGCGGCGAATGGGGCTGCCATAGCCTGGTTTGATGCCAGGGTCGCGGACGGTCCAATCGTCTCCGCCTTCAATCATCGCGACGCGCAGCTTGTCGCCTGTCTTTGGGTTGATCCCGCGTTCGGCCAGTCGCCCAGCCACGATG
>Ga0206870_1005_pt1 | contig 65190 bp, 57 predicted proteins | sample Alteio_BWOrgCont_36_FD_152620 | JGI IMG/M metagenome (GOLD analysis project Ga0206870, IMG submission 152620) | Enriched cells from forest soil in Barre Woods Harvard Forest LTER site, Petersham, Massachusetts, United States -... | ecosystem: Environmental > Terrestrial > Soil > Temperate forest >... | reverse complement strand
TTATCCATGTTTTCATTAAAGCAAGCACTATAATATGAAACAGATAAAGCTCGTAACTGTTTTTCCCAAACGAACATATTGTACGTGTAACAATGTTAGTTGATAATATATGTGGCATTTGTTTTTTATACGTTAGAACTAAAAGTACTGCAGTGCCAAGGGCAATAAGTGATACGCCAACCACCACATTATCCATAATTCCACTGTAGAAATAGGTAATGGCAACTAAGGCAATGGCTAAAATGCCTATTATCTTCCCTTTAGTTCCCCCTATTGTATATTTCCTTGCAAATAAGGCAGCGCAACACCCCAGTGCAATACCGTCGAAACATGACCAGTAGCCATAAAGCGCAATAATTTCATCATCTGTGTGAAAGCTTCTGTAAACAGGCCCGAGAATTATCAGGGCTATCCACACAGGGAGTATAAAATGTTCTTTCCTGAACAGGAGACAAAGTATCGGGAATGTAAAATAAAATACCTCCTCAACCGAGAGGGACCAGAGAATATTAATGCAGTAATTGAAATACCCAACCTTTGCCATTAAAACATTGTGCCAGAAAGTGAGGACAGAAAGAATGGTGGTAAGCATTGACACATCTTTTGACGCACTATTCTTGAAAATGGTAAGCGGCGTAAGGCTCAAGAGAACAATGATTGCCAGCACAAGCAACAGGGTCGGAATTATACGTGCAAAGCGCATTAAATAAAATTGCAGGGGATTTACATTGCCAAGTTGCTTGTAGCGTTCAACTGATTTGGATGTGATAAGGAAACCTGAGATAACGAAAAACATAGTTACACCGTAATTCCCGTTTCGTGTAATAGATACAATAACCTTTTTCGAGAATAAGTTGCCTAATGCACTATCGCTTAAATGGTATGCCAGGCCAAAATGAAGTAATAGGACAAGGATTATTGAAATGCCCCTCAGAAAGTCAACATATCCGTTTCGAGAAGAGGATAATAGCATATAGGGAGAAGCAATATTTGGGTAAAAGAGTTAAGTTTTCTTTCTGAACTATAGGGGCAAATGTAATTATGTTGAAGAGAATTGGGCATTTACCCTCAAGCAGGGAAGGTCTTCTGATTAAATATATCTAACTTTATAACATATTTTAACAAATCCATGAGCAGGCTGTTATCGTATGTCGTTATAAATACCGAACATGAACTACAAATTGATAACCGCAGTATTGGTTGCAGTATCGCTGCAAGCCTGCTCACAGCAAAAGCCTCATAATATTAACCAAACTACTACTAAAATGGATAGCGCAAAACATGTTCCCACAGGAAAAGAAAGCAAATACAGAAAGCTTACCCCTGAAGAAGAAAGAGTTATTGTAGATAAAGGTACCGAAGCCCCGTTTACCGGAGCGTATGAAAACAATACGAGAAAAGGTACCTATGTTTGCAAACGCTGTGGCGCCCCTTTATACCGTTCAAGCGATAAATTCAATGCAAATTGCGGATGGCCTGCATTCGATGATGAGATTCCCGGAGCAGTGAAAAGAATTCCTGACCCTGATGGCATGCGTACAGAAATTGAGTGTGCTAATTGCGGGGCTCATCTGGGGCACGTATTTACAGGCGAAGGATTTACTTCAAAAAATACTAGGCATTGTGTGAATTCAATATCGCTGATATTTATACCAGCCGATAGTACGACAGGAGGAACAAAGTAAGTTGATTCATAAGGGATAAAGCCCCCTAAAGTTAAATACAGAATAACCCCAGACTTAAGTCTGGGGTTATTAGTTACAATACTTTTGGGGCTTTAGCCCTGAAAGTAAGTTTATGAAAGTACGTTCATTTCAGCCGATATCTGTTCCCATAGCTTAAACTTCTCCTCCAGTTTATCCTTCAGCGACTGGTATTCGGCAAAAAAGGCGGTTGAATCGCTGCTATTGTAAAAGTCGGGGTTGTTAACTTTCTTATCAGCCTCGGCTATTTTCTTTTCCAGTTCCGATATATCTTCTTCAATCTTGTTAATCTTCGACTGAAGCTGCTTTATCTTTTTGCCGTTATCTTCCTTTTGTTCTGTGGTTGCAGGACTAGCTTTAACTTTCTCTTCTTTCTTTTCACGCACGGTGCTCTTCAATTCATTCAGCCTTTCCAGTTTACGCTTGCGCATAAATTCATTTATATCGCACAGGTGCTCTTTCACATGCCCTTCTCGGAATTCATAAAGCTTGTGCACCAGTCCATCTAAAAAGTCACGGTCGTGAGATACAATAAGTAATGTGCCTTCATAGGCGAGCAATGCCCGTTTCAGAATATCTTTCGAACGAATGTCAAGGTGGTTGGTAGGCTCATCGAGCATAAGCAGGTTGTAAGGTTGCAGTAACAATTTGCATAATGCAAGCCTTCCGCGCTCACCACCGCTAAGTACTTTTACTTTTTTATCTATATCGTCTCCGCTGAATAAAAATGAGCCCAAAAGGTTACGCACCCTGGTGCGCATTTCACCCACTGCCAGTTCATCAATTGTATCGAAAACAGTTTTATTTACATCAAGTTTTTCAGCCTGGTCCTGTTCAAAGTAACCCATCAATACACTATGTCCGAGTTTCAGTGTACCTTCATATTCGGTTTGCCCGGCAAGCATTTTCATCATAGTGGTTTTGCCTTCGCCGTTTCTTCCTACAAAAGCTACACGTTCGCCTTTCTCTAAAATGAAATTGGCGCCTGAGAAGATTCTCTTGGGTCCGTAAACCTTACCCGCATTTTCTACCGTAAGCACTATATTACCACAATGTGCCGGAGAAGGAAACCGGAAATGCATTGATGCTGTATCGTCTTCATCAACTTCCACAATTTCCATCTTGTCGAGTTTCTTAATAAGCGACTGTGCAAAAGCAGCTTTACTGGCCTTGGCGCGGTTCTTATCAATAAGAATCTGCGTTTTATTAATTATCTTCTGTTGGTTCTTAGCTGCAGCTTCCTGTTGTTCGCGCCTTTCTTTACGCAGTTCTAAATAATGGCTGTAGTTAGTCTTGTAATCGTATATCTTCTTATTCGATATTTCTATGGTACGGGTGGTAACAGTATCCAGGAATTTTTTATCGTGCGATATGAGCACCAGTGCACCGTCGAAGGTTTCAATAAACTCTTCCAGCCATTGCATAGATTCTATGTCAAGGTGGTTGGTGGGTTCATCGAGAAGCAGCACATCGGGTTTTTGTAGCAGTAGTTTGGCGAGCTCTATACGCATGCGCCACCCGCCACTAAACTCCGAAGTCTGGCGGTTAAAGTCAGAACGATCAAAACCCAACCCTTTTAGTTTCTTTTCTATTTCCTCGTCCATATTGGCCGAACCCAATACTTCAAGGCGGTGCGCTATATCGGTTATTTCGGTAATTAAGTTCGAATAAGTATCGCTTTCGTAATCTGTACGGGTCTCCAGCTCGTGGGTTATCTGGGCCTGGCGTTGTTCCAGTTGCTGTATTTCAATAAAAGCGGTTGCTGTTTCTTCAACTACAGTTCTGCCATGCTGGTGAACCATATCTTGTGGCAAATAGGCTATTTTTATGTTTTTAGGCTTACCAATGCCGCCTGATGTAGGTGTCTGTAAACCAGCCAGTAACTTCAACATGGTACTCTTGCCCGAGCCATTTTTACCGGCAAGGCCTATCCTGTCCCTGGGGTTAACCAGGTAACTCACATTTTCAAAAAGGGTAAAGCCCCCGAAACTTACTGTTATGCCATTTAATGATATCATCTCCTCAAAAAGATTTGCAAAAGTACGCTATTTTCAGGGATTTTCGGTGAGTGGTGCCTAAAATAATAAAGGCCCGACGGTTAAGTCAGGCCTTTAATCTACGCTGAGAGAGAGAAATTACTTAGCAGCTTTGGTTTCTTTACCAGTTGTCTTTGCAGGAGCTGGCTTAGTAGCTTTAGCTGGTGTAGTAGCTGTTGTTGACTTAGCACCTGTTGTTTTTGCAGGAGCTGGTTTGGTAGCAGGAGCAGCTTGTTTTTCTTGAGCAAATGATACACCTGCGAAGAGAACTAATGCTGCTGCTAATACTGTGAACTTTTTCATGACAGTTAAATTTTAATTGGTTAATTATGAAAGCGAAACTATATGTTGAAAATGAAGGAATAATGAAGAAAATGAAGCAGTTACGGTGTGTAGCCGAAAATTTTAAAAAGCAGAAGAATAAATAAATTCTATTAATTCACTGATTATCAGTGTATAGTAGCTGATTCTTTCCCGCTATTATAGTACATTATAGTAGTTGTTTGCCCGCCTGAAAAATCTATTTCAAAGAAACCTTTTTCATTCCAAATCATGTAATCGTCATTGGTATTTGCCCCCAATGCAGCTATGTTTTCTCCCTTCATGTGCTTGGTTTTACTACCTGAACCGCTGATAATGTAATGCACATTATTAAGCGTATGGTATTGCAGTGCATGCAGGTGGCCGGTAGCATAATAGAGGCCCGGGTACTTTTCAAATATGGCAGTAAGCTTATCGGCCATGGTTTTATAGGAGGGGAATGATTTGCTCGATTGCTTTATACGTTTCATAAAACCTGGGCTCTTAAATGGTTTGTTATGAAGTTTGCCCGTTGTGTAAACCGGGTGGTGGGCAACTACGATAATAGTTTGTTTGGCTGCAGTGGCGGCTGCAAGTACACTATCGAGCCTTGTATAAAATTGCTGCTCCATAGTGTGGTTTGCGGCAGGGGTGCTTTTAAAGCCCAATAATATCAGCCATTCGGTATCTATAAAAACTATTCTAAGTGTTTTGTTATTCAGTTCAACCGATTCAGGGCCGGGGCTTCCGTTCTTAGGCAGAAAAACATTGTTGGGGTTTTGTATAGTAGTGTTATTACTCAGGTTGGCTTCAATAAACGATTCCTCCATTTTCAGTGCCTTCTTTCCCTTGGTGTATGTTGTATTCCACCAGTCGTGGTTGCCGGGCACAAAAAATACTGAGCCTTTGTAGCCGTCCAACGTATTTAACTGCGACTTAAGCTTGTTTTGGGTAATACGGCTGCTATCGAATCCTTTAAATCCTTCCACCAGGCCGAAAAATGTATTCTTATATGAATTGTCTCCCAGGAAGACTACAGCGCCCTGGGCGGAGTTCTGCATTTTGCTTTTCAGGCTGTCGAGTGTTTCTCCTGTCATCTGGTCCTCACCCGCATCGCCTACAAGAAATACCTTATATACCTGTTGGGCGTTGCAAACGGATAGAGCAAAACAGAAAAAGAGAAACAGATGAGACTTTTTTGCTTTCATGTAAATGAAGATGTAAAGATACCATGTTAAATAATTAAAGGAAACAATCTATTTTGTTGCTGCTTATAAAATTGATTCTATTTTTGTCCCATAAATACTTTCTTATGAAAAAAGGCCCGATTTCCTCGTTTATCGAAAAGAACTATCTGCACTTTAACTCGGCTACGCTGGTTGATGCATCGAAGGCATATATAACCCACCTTGATAAAGGTGGCAAAATGATGGTTACACTGGCCGGGGCTATGAGTACGGCTGAGCTTGGCATATCATTGGCTGAAATGATTCGCAAGAACAAAGTATCTATAATATCGTGCACGGGCGCTAACCTTGAAGAGGATATTATGAACCTTGTGGCCCATAACCACTATAAACGTGTTCCGCACTACCGCCAGCTTTCACCGGCCGAAGAGTGGGATTTGCTGGAGCATGGCTACAACCGCGTTACCGACACATGTATTCCTGAAGAAGAAGCTTTCCGCAGGATACAGAAGCACATACATAAACTCTGGAAGAAAGCGCAGGACACAGGCAAGCGCTATTTCCCTCATGAATATATGTATGAGTTGCTGCTTTCGGGTGTTATGAAAAAACACTACGAGATTGATGTAAAGAATAGCTGGATGATGGCAGCAGCCGAAAAGAACATTCCAATTATTGTTCCTGGCTGGGAAGATTCTACCATGGGTAATATATTTGCATCGTATTGCATTAAAGGCGAACTGCAACCCAGTATTATGAAGAGTGGTATTGAATATATGATGTGGCTGGCTAACTGGTACACCAAAAATTCAAAAGGCCAAGGTGTAGGCTTTTACCAGATTGGCGGCGGCATAGCGGGCGATTTCCCGATTTGCGTTGTGCCCATGCTTTACCAGGATATGGAAATGCATGATGTTCCTTTCTGGGCGTACTTCTGCCAGATATCAGATTCTACAACAAGCTATGGTTCATATTCAGGCGCTGTGCCCAATGAAAAAATTACGTGGGGTAAGCTGAGTGATAAAACTCCGCGCTTCATTATTGAATCAGACGCTACTATTGTAGCGCCTCTGATGTTTGCCTATATATTGGGGCAGTAATAAAATATATTTGTCAAGAGTAAACAAAAAAGGTGGCCCGTTTCGGAGCCACCTTCTTTGCTTAATAACTAAGTGATTTATTTCGCCAAATCAAAACGGTCAAGGTTCATAACCTTGTTCCAGGCTGCTACAAAATCTTTTACAAATTTATCCTGTGAGTCTGTGCATCCGTAAACTTCAGCAAGTGCCCTTAGCTCTGAGTTTGAGCCAAAGATAAGGTCTGCGCGGGTAGCGGTCCACTTTACTTTGCCCGTTTTGCGGTCGCTTCCTTCAAACACATCTTTAGCATCTGTTGTTGCTTTCCAGGTTGTGTTAAAATCAAGCAGGTTCACAAAGAAGTCATTAGTTAGCGTCTCGGCTTTTTTGGTGAACACTCCATGCTTAGATTTATCGAAGTTGGTATTAAGAACACGCATGCCGCCTACCAGGACAGTCATTTCAGGTGCGGTAAGTGTTAGCAATTGCGCCTTGTCAACCAGCATTTCTTCAGCCGATGTTGCGTGCTTAGGTTTAAAATAGTTGCGGAATCCGTCAGCCGCCGGTTCAAGAACTGCGAATGATTCTACATCAGTTTGCTCCTGCAATGCATCTGCTCTTCCCGGTGTAAAAGGAACTTTCACATTATGGCCTGCATTCTTCGCAGCCTTTTCCACACCCACACATCCGGCCAGAACAATCAGGTCGGCCATAGAAACATGCTTGCTACCTTTGTTGAACTTTGCCTGGATACCTTCCAGGATATTCAAAACCTTTGCCAGCTGAGCAGGGTTATTTACCTGCCAGTTTTTCTGAGGCGCCAGGCGAATGCGTGCACCATTGGCACCACCACGCTTATCAGAGCCACGGAAGGTAGATGCCGATGCCCATGCAGTCGATACCATTTGCGATACGGTAAGTCCCGATGCAAGTATCTTCTTCTTAAGCGCAGCAATATCACTCGTACTTAGTTTGCGTTTTGCAGCCGGTATAGGGTCTTGCCAGATAAGCACTTCCTTAGGTACCTCTTTACCCAAATAGCGTGCAATAGGGCCCATATCGCGGTGTGTAAGTTTAAACCAAGCACGGGCAAATGCATCTGCAAACTCTTTTGGGTTCTCATGAAAACGTTTTGAGATTTTTCCATAGATAGGGTCAAACCTCAATGAAAGGTCTGTCGTGAGCATAAATGGCGCATGTTTCTTTGATGCATCATGTGCGTCAGGCACTAAACCTTCACCTTTGCCACCTTTAGGCTTCCACTGGTGTGCACCGGCAGGGCTCTTTGTTAATTCCCACTCGTAGCCGAAAAGATTTTCGAAAAAGTTATTGCTCCATTTTGTTGGGGTAGTGGTCCAGGCCCCTTCAAGGCCGCTTGTAATGGTATTATCACCGTTACCACTACCCAATGTATTTTTCCAGCCGAGGCCTTGTTCTTCAATGCTTGCGGCTGCGGGCTCAGGCCCCACATATTTGCCGGGGTCAGCAGCGCCATGGGTTTTACCGAATGTATGTCCGCCTGCAATAAGCGCAACAGTTTCTTCGTCATTCATAGCCATGCGGCCAAAAGTTTCGCGAATGTCACGTGCCGCGGCAATCGGGTCAGGATTTCCGTTAGGGCCCTGAGGATTCACATATATAAGGCCCATTTGAACGGCCCCGAGAGGGTTTTCCAGTTCACGGTTGCCGGTATAACGTTTGTCGCCAAGCCACTCTTTTTCTGAACCCCAGTAAATGTCCTGCTCAGGTTCCCAGACATCTTCACGTCCGCCACCAAAACCAAAAGTTTTAAAGCCCATTGACTCAAGGGCACAGTTACCTGCAAGTATCATAAGGTCGGCCCATGAAAGTTTTTTGCCATATTTCTTTTTAACCGGCCAAAGCAGCAAACGCGCCTTGTCGAGGTTAGCATTGTCGGGCCAGCTGTTGAGCGGGGCAAACCGTTGTGTGCCCGAGCCTGCTCCGCCGCGTCCGTCTGATATACGGTATGTACCTGCGCTGTGCCATGCCATCCTGATAAAGAAGGGGCCGTAGTGGCCATAGTCTGCCGGCCACCAATCTTGCGATGTGGTCATTAATTTAAAGATGTCTTTCTTTACGGCCTTCAAATCAAGGCTTTTAAACTCCTTTGCATAGTTGAACTTCTCATCCATAGGGTTGGACAGGGAAGAATTCTGACGGAGTATATTTAATTTCAATTGATTTGGCCACCAGTCGTGGTTGGTTGTGCCGCCACCTGCGCTTTGTTTCAGTGGCCCGCCATGAAACGGGCATTTTGCTTCCGCACTCCCATTCGTTTTTGTTTCAGTTATAATTTCCATAATTTATAGGTTAATGATTTTTTAGATTATACTATTTATATGGGGTAAATATAATAAATAAAAAAAGACAGTTTTGTGACCAAAGTACTTACCCTGTTCAGTCCATATTTTTCAGTTGTTTTATTTCGTAACATTGCAAATAAAATTTAAAAACCCAAAATAAGTATGTCAGCAACAGTAGGCCAGAAAGCCCCCAACTTCGAACTCCCCGATTCAGATAAGAACATGGTTAAGCTTGAATCGTTTAAAGGGGAAAATGTAATTCTCCTTTTCTTCCCTGCGGCCTTTACAGGCGTATGCACCAAGGAAATGTGCCAGAGCCGCGACGAGCTTTCATTTTATAACAATATGAACGCGGTGGTACTTGGCATTTCAGTTGATATGCCTTTTAGCCTTGGCAAGTTTAAGGAAGTGAACAACCTGAATTTCCCCCTGCTTTCCGACTTTAATAAAGAAACTGTGAAAGCATACGGTATAATGTACGATACCTGGGTAATGGGCCTGAAAGGCGTTGCCAAGCGTTCATCGTTTGTTATAGATAAAGAAGGCGTTATTCGTTTTGCACAGGTATTAGAAGTTGCAGGCGATTACCCTGACTTCGACGGCATTAAAAAGACGCTGGAAGGGTTGAAATAATTATAATTTAATCTGGTAGAAAGGGCGATTTTTATCGCCCTTTTCTGTTATATTTGATTGAGGTAATTTGAATGTTGGATGAGATACAAAGTAGTACTGGCAATATGTTTATTAGTGGTTGTGAATTCGCTGGTGGGGCAAAACAACCCTATTAAATTGTGGCTTACCGATTTTCCTAAGAGTGATTTACCACCTGCGAACTTCAAAAAGAGCGATTACGGCAATAGAACCTCAAAGGATTATTATTACGGCATTGGTGTGTCAATAGATTATAAAATTGCACGCTACCTTGCATTTACCGAAATGGCTGCAGATACCACAAGCGGCACTGATGTGTTGATGATGCTATACGCAAATGGGTATGGGGTTAAGAGAAACTTTGATATAGCCATTCACCTTGCATCGGCCAATGTGTGGTCGGCTCCGGCTGAGCTGGATGGCAGAAGAAGCCATTTGGAATCAATGGAAAAGGATGGCACCGATAGTGTATTTGATTTTTGCGATGATATTACAAGCGGAGCTATGATAGGCGAATGTGAAGAAATACAGCAGGAGAAAAAAGATTATGAAAGAAGTTTGCTACGAGCGGGAATAATTAAAAACTGGCCCGCAAAGGATACGGCAGCACTCAATGTTTTGAATAAAATAGCTTACGGTTTTTTTGAATTCAGGTCGATGAATGAGGTTGATTTATCCGGCACAATGAGAGGAGCGTTTATGGCTGAGGCTGAGGATAGCATGGAGACAGAGTATCTTGAAGAAATAAAAAAAGCCGATAACTGTGAATTTATAGGTCGTTCAAAAAAGGAGTTTGATGAGGCCGACAGCCTGTTAAATGTAACCTATAAAAAAGTAATGAGCGTACCTGATTCAAAAGCACAAATAAATTGGGGAACAGTTACCAAAGAAACCATAAGAAATACTGAGAGGAAATGGATAAAATACCGCGACGCATGGGTGCAATTCAGTAAAGTGCGCTGTACTTCTATTACCGAAGTATCTATAATGACATTCTTTACAAAGCAAAGGATTAACGAATTAAAATCGTTTTTACCTTAAAGGACAAGAAAATATTCCCGGGTGTTCGGCGCAATAAAATAACTCCCCGCCTGTTTTTAGTGTTGTGTATTCCGTCAATTTTGTTAAATTCGACGATTGCTATATAAGCGCAACACACCTCACAACCAATGGAAGTATTCCTGCTCTTAGTTTTAATAATACTTGTAGTCTTATCCTGGGTAATAACATCCGATAAGATTAACCGCCTTGAGGGAAGGATAAAAGAACTGACTAACAGGGTAAAAGATATATATGTTGCCCAGGTAAATCAGGAGGTTAAAAAGGAACCTGCTAAACAAACTCCTGCTATAGAGGCTCCTCCGAAACCGGTGAGTGAAGTTAAGCCGCCTATTGTTCCGGTTACTCCCGTCGTTCCTGTTATAAAACCCAAAATAGTTGAAGAAAAGAAGCAGGAAGAAAAACCACCTGTTGTGACGCCTGTACATTATGAACCGATACCACAGGTTAAGCCTAAGCCCGTAATACCACCTAAGCCACCCAAACCTTCTTTCTTTGAGCGCAATCCTGACCTTGAAAAATTCATTGGTGAAAACCTGATTAACAAAATAGGTATTGCAGTGTTGGTATTGGGTATTGGCTTCTTTGTAAAGTACGCTATTGACCAGAATTGGATAAATGAATATGGCAGGGTTGCTATTGGTCTTTTATGTGGTGGAATATTGCTGGGCATTGCGCATTACTTGCGTAAACGATTTAAAGCATTCAGCTCGGTGCTTGTCGGTGGCGGAATTTCGGTGCTGTACTTTACTATTGCCATTGCTTTTCACCAGTACCATATTTTCGACCAGGCGGTGGCCTTTATTATAATGGTGGTTATAACTGCTTTTGCTGTGTTCCTGTCGTTGGCTTACGACCGTATTGAGCTCGCAGTAATTTCCGTCATAGGCGGCTTTGCAACGCCTTTTATGGTAAGCACTGGAGAGGGCAATTACATTGTGCTGTTTACCTACCTTATGATATTGAACGTGGGTATGCTGGTAATGGCCTACTTTAAAAAATGGAACCTTATCAATATACTATCATACGCGTTTACGGTTTTAATTTATGGAGGTTGGCTTATAAGTAAACTGGGTGACTCCGATTCACCTTATATGGGCGCGCTGATATTCGGCTCACTCTTTTATTTTGTCTTTTTCCTGATGAACGTAGTCAACAATATTAAAGAGAAACGCATATTCGCTTCGCTCGATTTTATTTTACTTATAAGTAATACAGCACTCTACTATGCAGCGGGCATGTATATAATGCACAACATTCAACATGGCGATTTTGAAGGGTTGTTTACTGCAGTGCTGGCTGTGTTCAATTTTGTGTTTGCGTTCGTTCTTTATAAGAGGCAGGGTATTGACCGCAACCTTGTTTTCCTGCTTATCGGGTTGGTATTATCATTCGTGAGCCTTGCTGCACCTGTGCAATTACAAGGGCATTATATAACATTGTTCTGGTCGGCTGAGACTGTATTGCTATTATGGCTATCGCAGAAGTCGGGCATTAAGTTAATGAAGCTGGCCTCGATTATTGTAATGTGTTTGATGTTTATAAGCTTGCTGATGGACTGGAGCCATGTTTACAAACTTGTCCTTATAGGCGATAATACCTTGAAACCATTGGATATTGTTTTCAATAAAGGGTTTATTACGGGCGTGGTTTCTGTTATTTCCATATTCCTTGCTGCTGTATTTTTAAAGAAGGAAACAGAAAAGACTCTATATGGCTGGCTCGATTTAAATGGTTATAGGATTGTTCTTAATATAATAGGCGTCATAGTTCTTTACCTTACTATGCTTCTTGAGCTTTCTTTCCAGCTCGATACAAGGATGGGTTATGAGCCAGCGTGCTACATAATTATAGGTTTCTACAACCTGTTGTTCCTTACCGGGCTACATATTTATGTTATGCGCCAGAAATCGTTTGTGCTTTCGAACATACTTCTTATTGTAAGCGCCTTAGCTTTAATCATTTATATTTTCTTCTACAATTATCAAATCGTTCTCACCCGCAACGATTTCCTGGTAGGCACGCATGCAACCCTTTTCAATTACATGTTCCACTACCTGACTATGTTATCGGCTTTGGGGTTGCTTGTAATTACATTCATTCACGCAAAAAGAACATACACATTAACATCTGATATCGGTATCATGTTACTCTGGTTCACTTCAATAATTGCAGTCTACATTGCAAGCGCTGAACTTACGCATGCCACAGTTATGATAAGCTATAAAGTCAGTTCTTCTGTATCTGGTTTTGTGGACCAGTCCGTAAAAATAGGTTACCCTATTTTGTGGGGTATTTGCTCGTTTATATTAATGATACTGGGCATGAGATTAAAGATGCGCCACCTGCGCATAATTTCACTCAGCTTGTTTTTTATAACACTGGTAAAGCTTTGTGTGTATGATATACGCGATGTTTCGGAAGGTGGAAAAATAGCAGCCTTTATATCACTGGGTATTATTTTGCTTGTGGTGTCGTTCATGTACCAGAAATTAAAAGTGCTTATTCTTTCAGATGAGGGCGATAAACAAAAACCCGGAAAAAATGAGTAAAAGATTTTTCTCGATACTCTTTCTTGGCATTTCTGTTGCTACTATGGGGCAGGACTACCAATGGCAGGCCAAACTTGATAGTATTACAACCGATGGCTTTTACAAAATACAATTGCCGCCTGCTGTTATATCGAAATTAAAATCGGGTATGAACGATTTGCGTATCATGGATGCACAGAACAAGGAAGTGCCCTATATTTTGCAGAAAGCTACACCCAAGCCCGATTCATTGCTCTTCAAAGAGTATAAAATAATGAGCCTTGAGAATGCTAAAAAACATACCACGCTCATTTTGCAAAATGCCGATAAGAATAGGATTGACAATATTCAATTGGTGATAAAAAATGCCGATGTTTCAAAATCGTTAAGGCTAAGCGGTAGCGATGACATGAAGCAATGGTACGTTATTAAGGACAATTATTATATAACTGATGTTTATAGTAATACCGGAACCTCTACGGTCAGAATATTCGATTTCCCCAACAGCGATTATGAATATTTCAAAATTGAAATAGATGATTCCTTAAGCCCTCCTATTAAGATTTTGAAGGCGGGGTATTATGATACATATAAAGAAGATGCAAAGTACAGTGAATTGCCATCGCCGACCATAATGCAGGTAGACAGCAGTACAACATTTGAGGATGGCAGCAAAGCAAAGGGATCTTTCATTAAACTTACGTATAATGAGCCACAGACAATAGACAAAATGATATTTGAAGTTGATGGCCCCAGGTATTATCATCGTAATTGTTATTCTGGAGTTATTGTTGAAAAACCAAGAAGTACACCAACTAAAAAATATTTTGACCCTTCAGAGGAGTTTATACTTTCGTCAAATGGTGACAATACCATATATTTTTCACTTCATAATATCAAGGAACTATGGTTTAACATACGGAATGACGATAACCAACCTTTGCAAGTAAAAGGTATTAAAGCATATCAGATTACAAATAGCCTTATTGCATATATGCAAAAGGGCAAATCTTATAAACTTGTCTTTGGCGCCGATAAAATATCTGCACCTGTTTACGACCTGGTTCATTTTAAAGACAGTATCGCGGGCGTTAAACCAGTTGCTTTGGGTGCAATTGCTTCTATAGCACAAACTAAAGCCACGGCTGTAAATACTGCACCTTCAAATAAGGCTATTATTTGGGCAGCGCTGGCTGTTGTACTAATCCTACTGGGAGTAATGTCAACCCGCATGATTAAAGAGATGGGAAAGAAAGGCTAATATTCTATCCCGGAATTAAATTTATCTTCTTTCCAGTTGGCGGGGTTGTTTTGAATATATGTTGAAATACGATCGTATTCGTCGAATGAACGGACAATGTGGTCATGAAAACGGGGTTGCCAATCAAATGCGATGTTGTTTTTTCGGGCATATGTCGTTACAGATGATTTAAATCCCCTGATTATTGATGCAAGGTTTTTTGATTGCGGTCCAAAACGTGCAGAGACGCGATGCATCGCGTCTGTACGTGTGGGTTCCCCGTTCCCCGCAGAGACGCCATGCATGGCGTCTGTACCAGGTGAATTATATTGATTTTCCGCAATAATTAATAATCCATGAAAATGGTTTGGCATAACAACATAATTTCCAATTCGGAGATTCATATCCTGCCTCAATTCAATGGTCTTTAACCATTCCGATTCCACAACCTTGCCTAATTCAGATAAAATCACCTTTTTAGCCCTTATTTCACCGAAATGTGGTACCCTTTCCAACGTACAAATGGTAACAAAATATATTCCCTTATTTGCATAATTCCATGATTGCAAACGAGCAGATGGTATCCTGTATTTATTTTGAAATAAATTATCTGTCAAAGGAAATCGATTAATTCAAAAGTAATATTTTTACTATATTGGTGAATAAGTTGCACCAATAATGCGGTGTTTTAGAATGAAAACAAAACTACTCATACTCCTTTTATTTATTGCTAGAATCGGATGGGGGCAAGAACCGCAAGATATTGATAATAAAATATCTATAGAAATACCTCCATTAGCAACACTCAATCCTATATATAATACACCTTCATATGGCCTTGGTGTTGAAGCAAAAATAAAGGAGAATATAGCTATCTATGTTGAAGGGAATGGATATTTCCCCCTCACATCAAATACTTTTTTAGCATCTGGATATAATGAACAATATCGGCTATCTGATGTGAGAGGGTACTGCGTAAGAGCAGAAATCAAATTTTATCTTAACAAGCAGGGCTTTACAAGCGGTTATTATCTTTCTGCTGAGGGGTTTTACAAGAATCAATCATTCAACTGGCAAGACTCGATACACCTTACCCCAGCCTACTTAACTACTTTTAGAGATTATAAAACTGTTTACTGCTTTAACTTGAAATACGGATGCGTATTTGCTCATAAGAGCGGAATCCTTGTTGATTTTTACGTCGGCTTGGGGGTAAGAATAAGAGAAGTATCCTCAACTTTAAACCCACAAGAAGTTGCGGCATTAAAATATAGCGACGATAACCAATATAATTCAGGAGGAATAGGTGATATGACGAATCCGAACGGTCACACAGTACTACCTAATATTACAGCAGGATTTAGGATTGGTTACTCTTTTAGTCAGTAGGCTATAATATCATCCCCGCACCAACAGTCTCGTTGGTAGTTTCATCAATCAAAATTAAACTGCCTGTGCGGCGGTTCTTGCGGTAGTTATCGAAGAATAAAGGCTTGGTAGTGCGAATAGATATTCTACCCACATCGTTCAGCTTTATCTCTTTATCATCTTCAATGCGGTGCAATGTATTGATGTTTATTTTATAATGCACTTCCTTTACTACGCAGCGCGCATCTTGAGTGGTATGTTTTATGGCATATTTATTGCCAACTATTAATTTCTTTTCATTCAGCCAGCAAACCATCAGGTCAATGTCCTGTTCAACTTTAGGCTGATTGTTTGCCCGCACAAGCATATCGCCACGGCTAATGTCAATATCATCTTCAAGTAATACAGTAACCGACATGCCGGGTGTGGCTTCTTCAATAGGTCCATCGAATGTATCAATGGCTTTTATCTTGGTGGTAAATCCGGAAGGTAGTGCCATTATTGTGTCACCTTTCTTTAAAATTCCACCGGCTACTTTTCCGGCATATCCACGGTAATCATGGTATTCGGTCAATTGCGGGCGTATAATATATTGAACAGGGAAGCGGCAATCGATCAGGTTTTCGTCGCTTGCTACGTGAATATTTTCCAAGAGATAAAGCAATGTACTACCACCGTACCAGGGCATATTCTTCGATTTATCTACCACATTGTCGCCATTAAGCGCTACAATAGGTATAAACTGCACATCAACCACTTCAAGCTTCGACGAGAACTTTTCATACTCTGCACGAATCCTTTCAAACACTTCTTCCTTATAGCCTACAAGGTCCATTTTATTTACGCAGACTATAATATGTCGTATGCCTATTAGCGAAGTAATTAGCGTATGCCTGCATGTTTGTTCCGATATACCGTTGCGGGCATCGACCATAATAATTGCCAGGTTAGCAGTGGATGAACCGGTAACCATATTGCGTGTATATTGAATATGGCCAGGAGTATCGGCAATAATAAACTTACGGCGAGGGGTAGAGAAATACCTGTAAGCAACATCGATGGTAATACCCTGCTCACGCTCAGCCCTTAGGCCATCGGTAAGCAATGCAAGGTTCACCTGCTCTTCACCACGTTGTTCACTGCTGTGTTTTATAGCCTCGTACTGGTCCTCGTAAATCGATTTGGTGTCGTATAGCAAACGGCCTATCAGCGTACTCTTACCATCGTCAACGCTGCCGGCAGTGAAAAAACGTAACAGCCCTCTTGTGGCTCCTGCTGATTCTATTTTATCTGTAAACTCGCTCATCTCAGAAATATCCTGCTTTTTTACGGTCTTCCATAGCTGCTTCCGAGCGTTTATCATCGGCCCTTGTGCCTCGCTCAGTAACCCTCGATGCTGCAACCTCTTCAATCACCTCATCAATATTCGATGCCTCCGATAATACAGCGCCAGTGCATGTCATATCGCCAATGGTACGGAAGCGTACCGTATATTTTTCGTACTTCTCAGTATCTTTCAACTTAAGGTAAGGCGATTTTGCCAATAACTGCCCGTCCCTGTTCACGCACTCACGCTGGTGAGTGTAATATATGGAAGGAATAGGAATATTCTCTTCTTTAATGTATTGCCACACGTCTAACTCTGTCCAGTTGCTTAGCGGGAACACCCTGAAATGTTCTCCTATGTTTTTCTTACCATTGAATAAGTCCCACAGCTCCGGTCGTTGGTTTTTTGGGTTCCACTGGCCAAACTCATCTCGGTGCGAAAAGAACCTTTCTTTTGCCCTTGCCTTTTCTTCATCTCTACGGGCGCCACCTATGCAAGCGTCCAGTTTCAGTTCTTCAATAGCATCGAGCAAGGTGACGGTTTGTAATAAGTTTCTGCTGGCATTATAGCCCGTTTCTTCTTTTACGCGGCCTTTATCAATAGAGTCCTGCACATATTTTACAATCAGCCTGGCATCAATTTTCTTTACCCATTCATCGCGGTAAACCAGTGTTTCTTCAAAATTATGGCCTGTATCAATATGCATTAAGGCAAACGGAATCTTTGCAGGCCAGAAAGCTTTGCGGGCTAAATAACTGGCAACAATAGAGTCTTTACCACCTGAAAAAAGCAAGGCAGTTTTCTCGAACTGGGCAGCCACTTCGCGTAAAATGTAAATAGCCTCCGATTCAAGTTCATCTAAATGATGTGTATTGCTATGCATGGGTCGTTTTTCTCTCTGGTTTACAAATATAATTAAAGACGGGGCGGCAAAAATAAATATAAAATCTATAGGTTAAGTAGATATTTAATAAATTCTGATGAAAAGGGCGCCAAAAGCTTAATTTTGAAGTATTGTTGATACTCTGCCAACGTATTAAACGTTTATTTGTACGAATGAAGGGATTGAAATGGATATATATTGTGGCTGTAGCCATATTTCTGGCAGGTTGCGGAATGGAGAGCTGGAAGGAATTTAAACCCGCCCCTTCAAAAAATAAAGGGATTACTGATGTGGAGTTGAAACCCGATTCAAACATTGCGATAAGTTTTTCGGAAGAAATTTCTACAGCCAATGCCAAAGGGAATGGACTGGGCAATTTTAACCTACTGGCAAGAGTTACATTGATGGACGACACTGCCATTAGAATTGATAGCATAGGGTACGATGTGAATTTTCTTTACGGCAGAAAGAAGCAGAGCGCGGTTTACCACCCCATAAAACTTAAAATAGATAGTGTTTACGCCGGATATAGCGATACGTTTATCGATTACAGTTGCTTTAAACATGCCCCTGCGCATTTCAAAATTCTCAGGGTAAAGGGAGAGAACCAATTGTATAAATATGAGGAGAATGGATTTGATACCATAAAGAGTGATGTAAAGAAAATTAAGCTCACCCTTTTCCTAAGGTACACCAGGCTGGAAAAAACAGTGGAATATAAGATGCCGATTGTTTTAAAGCCAAAGTCGCACCATACTTTACTGGTAGGGCACGATGATTCACCTAAGCCCGAACATCTTTCAGGTTCAGCTCAATAGTAATAATAACCAATAAAGCCACTATAAGCTAAAATTATGAATAAATTGGAGTATATAATAATCTTAATCATTACTCTTTTTATTAATAGCTGTGGCATAGCCAGATGGAAGGAGTTTGAGACTCCTCCGTATAAAAAAGATGTATTCCAGGATTATAATATGGTAGTACCGGATTCTGATTTATGTGTTCATTTTTCTGAGGTGATTTTTTCTGAAGGAGGAGACTATAGTCTCTATGTTTCGGTTGAATCAAATAGAAATGAAAGAATAGTGATTGATAGTATCCGCTTGAATGTTGCCTTCGCGTTGCCGAAAAACAAACAAGTAATTTCTAAAGGTGAGTCATATATAAATATTGACAGCATTTATGACGGTTCCAATATTAAAAGTCTCAATTATAATGTTTTTAAAGATATTCCCTTTTATTATAAAGACTTGGATAAAAAAGGACGAAAGCAGTCATATCATTTTCAGTACTACGAGGATGTTTCCCGAAAAACAAAGGAAATAGATGTTGCCCTATTTCTCTATTATAAAATAGGTGAATCGGCAAAGAGATTCACTTATCCAATAAAGCTTAAACCAAGGTGGCATTCCACCCTTTGGATCGGACGCGATGATTAAAGCTTATGCCTTAATATCTTTCAGGTTCAGCTCAATAGTAACAATACCGTTCCATTCGTTTTCGCGCAGGCTGTAACTTATCTTGAAGGGTTTGCCTGAATTGGCAATGTTCAGGTATTCGCCCATATCGAATCCTATGGCGTTAAACGATACATTCGGATTATCAGCTTGCATAAGCGATAAGCGCAGGTGGTTGCCACCTACGACAGATGGCTCACGTTTACAAACCACATTTTCAGTATAAAAAACGGGTGCCATATTTCCCGGCCCGAAAGGAGCAAGTTGTTTTAATACCTTATAAAAGCTTTCATTAATAGATGAGAAGTCGATTGGTGAGTCTATTTCTATAACAGGGCGCAGTAATTCATCGGTGATTGTTTTGGTAACTACTTCTTCAAATAACTCTGTAAAGGCAGGCAGGTTTTCTTCTTTCATGGTTAAGCCCGCGGCGTACTTGTGCCCGCCGAATTGCTCCAGCAGGTGTGAGCATGAATCAATAGCTTCATACAAATCAAAATCACGAACCGAGCGTGCAGAGCCTGTTAGCTTGCCATTGGAACGGGTAAAAATTATGGTAGGGCGGTAGTAATGCTTTTCAATAAGGCGCGATGCTACAATGCCAATTACACCTTTGTGCCATTCGGGGTTATAAAGTACTGTAGTTTTTTTCTTTTGCAATTTATTGTCGGCCGCTAACATCGATATGGCTTCCTGGGTAATCATTGTATCTACATCCCTTCGCTCGAAGTTTGTCTTATTAATAGACTCTCCCGAAAGTTTAGCTTTTTCAACACTTTCAGCAATTAATAACTCAACTGCATTTCTGCCGGTTTCAATTCTTCCCGCCGAATTTATACGTGGTCCAAAGACAAATACAAGATCGTTAACAGTAACAAGTTTACGTAGCTGTACAAGGTCCATTATGGCTTTAAACCCCGCACGCGGAGCTTCATTCATTCTCTTCAACCCATGGAATGTAAGTACGCGGTTTTCTCCGTTTATGGGAACAATATCAGATGCAATGGCGAGTCCAACCAGGTCGAGGTACTGCTCCAGCATTTCAAAAGGCATCTCATAGTTTATCGCAAGAGCCTGTATTAATTTGAAACCTATTCCACAGCCCGGTAATTCCTTAAAAGGATATTCACAGTCTTCTCGCTTGGGGTTAAGTATGGCAACAGCTTCAGGCAATGTTTTGTCAGGCTTGTGGTGGTCGCAAATAATAAAGTCAACACCCTTTTCTTTAGCATGTTTTACTTTGTCGTGTGCTTTTATTCCGCAGTCTAATGCAACAATAAGTTTGTAACCATTTTCCGCCGCATAATCAACCCCTTTGGTAGAAACCCCATAACCTTCGCTATAGCGGTCGGGTATATAATAACCGCAATTTAATCCCAGCCATTTTAAAAATGTATAAACCAATGCAACCGACGAAGTGCCATCCACATCATAATCGCCATATACTAATATCTTCTCATGGTTCATGGCTGCATCGGCAATACGTTTTACAGCCTTATCCATATCCTTCATCTGGTATGGGTCGTGCAGCGCTTTCAGGTCGGGCCTGAAGAAATCTTTAGCCTGTTCGTAGGTTTCAATTCCTCTTTGCACCAGCAGGTTGGCAATAACAGGGTTAACACGTATAGCTTCGCTAAGCTTGCGCACCTTGTCTGCAGGAGCCTGCTCCTTAACACTCCATCTTTTTTCCATGAAATTATATTAACGTACTACTGCAGCGTGATATTCGGCATCACACTTTTCACTGCAGAATCCCTGACTCTTTTCTTCACATTTTTCGCATTGTATAATAAGCGTATGGCATGGTGGGTTGGCACAGTTCACATGCCTGTCGCATGCTTCGCCACATGTAGGGCATTTGCTCAGCACATCGCCGGTAATGCGTTCCCCCATCCTTTCATCAAATACAAAATTCTTACCTATAAATTTCGATTCCAGCCCTTGCTGCCTTATTTCGTGTGTATACTGAATAATACCGCCATCGAGCTGGTACACCTTTTCATAGCCATGATGTTTAAGCCATGCGCTTGCTTTTTCGCAACGCACACCACCTGTACAGTAGAGCAATATATTTTTGTCTTTCTTATCAGCCAGCATATCAAGCACTACAGGCAATTCTTCACGGAAAGTCTTTACCTGTGGGCATATAGCATTGTAAAAGCGGCCTACTTCACTCTCATATTTGTTTCGCATATCTACTACCAATGTTCCCGGTTCATCAATCATTTTATGGAAAGTAAGCGCATCAAGGCGCTGGCCGGTGTTTTCAGTATCAAATGCATCATCGGGTAAACCATCGGCCACTATTTTCTTTTTCACTTTCATAGTCAGCGCAAAAAAGGAACGGCTATCGTCTTCAATAGCTTTCTTAAAAGGGACATTTGCTAAATAAGGGTTCTGCTGCAGGTGTTCCTCAAATGCCTTGAAATTATGTTCAGGTATACTCATTTGCGCGTTAATGCCCTCATGCGCCACATAAATGCGGCCCAGGATATTCAAATGCTGCCAGTATCCGAAAAGTTCATCTCTGAAGCTAACCGGGTTCTCAATATTTACATAGCGGTAAAATGAAAGCGTGACCCTTTTAAAGGGTTCCGCAGCCACTTTTTTCCTGAGTTCTTTTTTACTAACCCTGTTGTATAAAAACATAAACCTTTCTTGAAGGGTGCAAATGTACTACAAAAGCCTTTATTAAAAAAGCCCTGACTATAGTAGCCAGGGCTTTCCAATCCTCAATTAACTAAAGTGTTTACCTGTTAATGATAGTTTTTGTATTAAATACTTTACCTGCGGTTATAATTCTTACAAAGTATGTACCGTTGGAAACATTTTGCAGGTTAACATCTCTGTTGATAGTACCGCCGTTCACCGGCATGGTAGTTGTGTATATCACTTCCCCGAGCAGGTTGGTAATTTGTACTTCAGCATTATTGTTACCTGTAAGTCCTGATAAAGCCAGCCTGAATTCACCATTATTCGGATTAGGATACAGGTTCAGTGTTGAGTTTGATTCTGAGAGCGAGTTAATACCTGTTACGCCAATATCAATTTTCATGCTATAAGAAGAGAAGTCGTACATGGCTCCATGCAATCTTCCATCAAAATTATGATGAGGCATAATCGGGTACTTATCGAACCAGATAGAAAGAGTTACCGTATGTATTCCGGAATATGTATACATGTGCGTGTAACTGGTCATCATAACCCCTGTATCGCCTGCGGTGGTGTCACCGGGTTCCCATGCATAAACTGTATTGTTGTTTACACCTGTAGAGGTACTGCTAAACCAATATCTGTGGACACTTAAAGAATCGTATGAAGCACTGTCAATAAAGCTGGCATGCAGTGAATCTACATTGGCTACGTTAACTATTTGGTATGTAGAATCGTAGCAATAACCGCTTCCGGTATTTGTTATACTTAATTTAGCATTGAAGGCACCATTGGAAGTATAAGTGTAGTTGAACTTGCTTGTGCCCGAAACAGTAGGAGAACCATCGCCCGGTGTCCAGTAGTATTGGGTTCCTGTAACTGTGTCAGTTGAAGTACTAATAAAGTGTACAAGGCCCTTAGCTGAATCGTTAGTTGCTGTAAAGCTTGCAACCATAGTACAAGGTATTGTTACATTACTAATTGTTACCGGAATAGTTATTGTGCTGTGGCAAAATGCGCTGTCGGCGGTATCACCAAGGGTAACATTATATGTACCGTTTGCTAAGTATACATGCGAGTATGTCGAAGAAGTGGTCATGGTATTTCCGCTACCATCACCGGGGTTCCAGTTCGACCACAGCATAGAGTATGAGCCAGTACTGGTGTTGGTAAAATTTACGTGCCCGTTAAGTCCCGTGGTATAGCTGAAATTGGCAACAAGGCCGCAACGGTTACTGTCGGCTGTTGACACGTCAATATACATTGAAAATGAACTGGTGCAGTATGCCGCGCCCGTATCCTCAACGGTAAGTGTAATCAAATAGTTGCCATCGAATGTATATTTGTGAGTCACTGTATCAAGATACTGAGTTGTAGGCCCACCGTCACCAAAATTCCATAGGTAAAGTGTACCTGCGTTAGTACCCGATGAAGTACTTGTAAATTTAACCTGGCCATTTGCACCTATTGAATAAGTGTAGTAAGCATTTAAGGTACAAGGTACAGTTACATTGCTAATGGTAATTACCTGGTAAGCTGTATCAATACATGAGCTACTATCTGCATTTAAAGCCAATGCTACTGTATAAGTGCCATTCGCAAGATATTGATAATTAAAGGTACTGGGGCTCCAGTGGTGGTAGCCGCTACCATCGCCAGGGTTCCAGGCATAGGTTGGAAATATAGCACCTGTTGAGGTACTTGTTAAAGTAATTTGCCCGTTGGCGCCAGTTGTGTATGTAAAACTTGCCGTACACGCACTGGCTGCATTAAACATGCCAATGCTTGCCACAAGCAGTAATGCCTGCAGAAGCCTTTTTTTCATTGTTTTCATAATTGTTGTTTTCATGTTTGGTTTTATTTTCATGTTTTATTTATTTTCTTTTGCTTGCCTTCACACACAAGTACGGAACTCTTTTATATAAGGTTGGGTAATTGTAAAATTATTTATATGCTACCGCAATTACCGCATCCCCATTCGTAATAGTTACCGATTTGCCTAGGCCATCGTACAGCGTGCAATTGAATTTTACATGCAGTTGCTTGGTGGTCTGGTTATTTTCATTGTTCTGGTAATTTGAAACAGAAAGAATTTGGAAATCGCTGGGCCCGCGTTGAGCCGAATCAGCTGAAGAATATACATGGCCTGTAGGGTCCGTATAAATAATGGTAACATTGGAAAGGCCTTGTGGGTTAGGAGCTGGACTGGGTGTGGCAGAATAATTCATAAAATATTGTTCATTCGTTGAGCTGGTTGTTGGAGTGAGATTAGTATTGGTTGTTGTTGTTATATTATTAACGTCCGTAACTGTAACAAAAGGGTGGCGTATATGGCTGGAGTCAACATACGAATGCGGAGTAGTGGAATCCCTGGAGATAGCTATACCAGTATGAGTAGTTGTATTAGGAACCGTTCCCGTAGAATCGCCGAAGTTATACACAACTTTATAAGGCTTTGCTCCACCATTAATAGCTACAGTAAAAGTAACGTTTATGGAACCGCTGTATGCCAAAGTGGCGCTTATAGCATTGTTAGGGGCTCCCAGGGTTAATACGTTAGTTAAACTGGTTGTATGCAACGTATCGAATTTTACGGAAAGACTTGTCTTATAATTACCAGGAGTGGCATACGTGTGATTTTTTATCACCGGAACTCCTGAGCCGCTTACTAATCCGGAGCTATCGCCGAAATCATAAGTATAACTTATAGGAGTTAACGTACTTGTGCCCAATGTTGGTGTAAAGGTCACAGCATATTTAGTAGATGTACCGCCCGGGCTATTATAGTTGTATGCATTTACATTTAATGCGCTATCTGATATATGCGGTTCTGAAGCACCGCTACCTAATGTCCTGTAATCGTTAAGTATAAATTTTATGCTCGACACACAGCCGCTGTTGCAGCCAAATTCTTTCAGGTTGCCCATATAGCTATATACACCTGCAGTGCTCTGGCTGTCGGAAGAATACATATAGTAATTATTAACACCTGCAAGCAAGCTTACCGGGCTACCATCCACATCACCATTAAAATAAAACACGGGTGTCCCATTAGTGCCTTCTGGTGTTATGTGTTCCTTTTTGCATGAGTATACAAATGCACCAAGCACTAAACAGATTATATATATCTTAAACCTTCTCATAATCTTACTTAATAAAATCGTAGGAGAGAATAAATCGTAAACCACTGTTTCTTTCAAATATATTATTGTCGAAGAATGAATTATCTTCTATATCCAGTAGTCCGTAATACCCTTCAACACCGAGAGTGAACCTGTTTACTTTTCTTCTGTAAGCCAAAGTTAACTGGGCATCGAATGGATTTACACCATCCATATAACCGGTTTTTGTAGAAGCGGTATTACCTGAAACCCCAAAATAATTCTGCTGATAGCTAACAACGCTACTGCTTGTATTTAACAAGTAAACGAAGTCGCAGCCTATGCCAATAATATTGTTGGCATTTAAATTATATTGGAATTTAAGTGGAACAGCCAGGTAATAAAGTGTCTTAAGCGTAACAGAATTTACATTGTTAGTAGCCCCGAAATCGTATTGTGTATTGCTACTGGAATACAACGTATTCATATTGGTAAGGCTGTTATACTGAATTCCCATAAGCGCAGAAACCTTGGTAGAGAAATAATGTGTTGCACTAATACCCAAAACAGGGCTTATGCCATTGCCCTGTGTGCCGCCCTCTTTCATCCATCCGAATGAATAGCCGGCGCCGGCATCGATACTAAGTAATGTATGGCTATATTTTTTTGAAGCCTGCTTAGGTGGCTGGCTTGAATTTGAAGAAGAAAGAGTGGTTGAGGTGGAAGAATCTGTTTTTGCCTTAACGGGCGTTGAAGCAATAGTTGTGTGGTTAGCTGTATCGCTGGGTTTTGCTACTGTAGTTGCAGCCACATTATTTGTTGTGTTAGCCGGTACTGAAGAATTAGGCTGTGTTTGTATATTGTTATTTTGTACCGAAGCAGGCTGAGTTGCCACATTGGTTTCATTGGCCGGTTGTGTGCCGTTCTTATAATTGGCCGGAACATTATTATTTACCAATGCTGCTGCATATTCAGGAGGCATTGCTTTCTGGTGTTTCTTTTTCTTAGTGCTCTCTGGCCTTACATAAGCGTATTGCGTAGCAGTATCCTTAGCTGTAATATTCTTTTTGTGCTTCTTACCCGGTTGACTTAGACTTACTGTAGCATTATTATTATGTGCGACCACAGGAATATTGTTACCTGTATTGATATTTGACGGAGAGGCTACTGGTTGCGGATTATTTGCGGCAGTATTATTTTCATTTCTACTTGTGGCTGCCTGGTTAGTAGAACTGGTGCCCGGAGTTGTATTCTGGTTGGTTAATACAATAGGTTGTTGTATAGGTTGAACGGTGCTGATAGCCTCAGATTTATTGCTATTGATAAAAGGATACATAATACCTGCACCAACCAATATACCGGCTGCGAAAATAGCTGCGATAAGTCCATACCTTCTTCTCTTTTCTGAACGCTCAATTTTAGCCTCGGCCTTTTCCCAGTTATGTTCATCAAACGGGAAATCGCGCTCGTTTAACTTCGAGCGGAGTATGTCGTCAAAATTTTCCTGTTCGTTCATAATAATAACAATGTTTTAACTGCAAATGCCATTTTAGTAAGCATGGCTTTTAATTGTTCTCTTGATGAATGAAGGTGCCATTTCGATGTTCCTTCTGTTATTCCCAGCATCTCTGCTATTTCCTTATGGCCAAAACCATCAACTACATAAAGGTTAAAAACTTTCTGGCTCATTGGCGGAAGGCTCATTACCAGTTTATGTATCTGCTCAGTATCCATTTTCGAAATGGCATCGTTAAACGCGGCCGATACGGGCAACTCTTCAAAGTCTTCTACATATTTAATATTCTCAACATGCTTTTTGTTTTTACGGTATTCATCAATCAGCGTGTTAACAATTATCTTTCGTATCCAGGCTTTAAAAGGTATGTTCGACTGGTACTTTTCAAGGTTGTTCAGTATCTTCAGAAAACCTGTGTTCAATGCTTCCTGCGCCTCTTCGTAATTACCTGTATATCGTATGCAAATGCTCATTAAATACCTGTACGTTTGTTTATATAGCTCATACTGCGCCTTGCGCTCCCTTCTAATGCACGCGGTTATTAAATCAATGTCAATATTCATTGGGCGCCATACAAATTCTCCAAATTGACCTTTTATACCAACTGGTACGGTAGCTTATTTGAAAGGGTTGGGTATTAATAGGAATGAGATTAATTGAAATACGTAAGTAATTGATAATCAATAACTATAAATTATGCTTTAAATGCATACCAAAGTTACTTAAAATAGAGATAAACAGGGTAAAAAAGGTCTGCCAACCACTAAACTTTTTACTACTTTCGCCCAACTTTCGAAAAACAGAGGATATGGATACAAAAACACTTGTAATTGGTGCCGGCGGACAAATAGGCAAAGAGCTTGTACAGGAGTTATGTAAAATATACGGGAACGATAAAATAGTAGCGTCGGATATAAGGAAGGATGAGGGTGTAAAATGCGATTTCGAAACATTAGATGTGCTGGATACCAAACGGCTGGTAGAAATAATAAAAAAGCACAACGTAAAAGAAGTATATCATCTTGCTGCATTACTTTCCGCAACCGCAGAACAATTCCCTGAGAAAGGCTGGAAGCTGAATATGGAGGGCCTGCTGAGTGTGCTGGAGTTGATGAAAGATAAAGTAATTGACAAAATGTTCTGGCCAAGTTCTATTGCAGTGTTTGGCCCTAATACGCCCAAGCAAAATACCCCCCAATACACCATTATGGAACCCAGCACAGTATATGGCATAAGCAAACAGGCAGGTGAGCGTTGGTGCGAATACTATAATAAAAGGTATGGGGTTGATGTAAGAAGCATACGTTATCCCGGCCTTATAGGATGGCAATCGGCACCGGGTGGTGGCACAACCGATTATGCAGTGCATATTTTTCATGAAGCAAGAAAGCAGAAGAAGTATGAATGCTTTTTGAGTGAGGATACTACCCTGCCCATGATGTATATGAGCGATGCTTTGCGTGCAACCATTGGTTTAATGCAGGTACCATCTGATAAAGTAAAGATACGTTCAAGCTATAATCTTGCGGGCATGAGTTTTTCACCCAAGGATATAGCAGCAGAAATAAAAAAGCATATTCCTGAATTTACCATTACCTATAAACCTGACTATCGACAACCTATTGCCGATAGCTGGCCACAGAGCATTGACGATTCTTTTGCCCGCGAACATTGGGGATGGAAGCACCAATACGATTTGGCCGCCATGACCAAAGATATGCTCGACCATATTAAGTGATTTGCTAATCAAATCATGAATCTAAAATCATAAATCTTAAATAAGTCTTGGGTCACAATAAACTGACACGGTTTGCCGAGGTAGCAACTTTCAATAATGTATTTCAGCCTACCGGTAATTTAGAGGAGGATAAAAACTTTCCGTTAAAAGGTAAGTGGCATGAGGAGTACTTTAAAAACAATAACCCTATTGTTTTGGAATTAGGATGCGGTAAAGGAGAATATACCATAGGGCTTGCACGCCGTTTCCCTAACAAGAATTTTATTGGCATGGATATAAAGGGCGCCAGGTTGTGGAGAGGAGCCAAAACTGCTTTTGAAGAAAAAATGAGTAACGTGGCTTTTGTGCGTAACCGTATAGATTTTATAGAGCAATATTTTGGAAAAGATGAGGTAAGTGAAATATGGGTTCCATTTTCTGACCCGTATCCGCGTAAAGGTAAGGCGGAGAAAAGATTGGTTTCAGCATCGTTTGTAAAGCGATACAGGAATCTTGCCAAACCCGGATGTATTGTCCATCTGAAAACAGATAATGAAGGACTTTACCAGTTTTGTATGGAACAGGTAGAGGAACATAAATACCCTTTATTAGTCAATTCTGATGATGTGTACAATGATGCCGAAAAACTAGGCGCAGAGCGCTATGCACTACTTACCGAAATACAAACCTACTACGAAAAACAATTTTTAAAGGAGGGAAAGAAAATACATTACGTGGAATTCGTAATTTAGCACCTCAATTATATAGATATGAAATTTGTAGCTGAAATAGATGTAATGCCCTTGAAAGCATTATTAGACCCACAGGGCCGTGCCGTATCGGGCGTTCTCAAAAATATTGGCCTTGGCGAACTCGATAATGTTCGCGTAGGAAAACATATTACCGTTGAAGTTGATGCTGCTTCGGAAGAAACAGCAAAGCAGAAAGTGGAAGAAGCCTGCAAAAAGCTGTTGGCTAATCCTATTATGGAGAGCTTTCACTTTACGATTAAAGCAAATTAAAATTTGCAAGCTATTAGCTAATAGCCAATGGCCAGTAGCTGTTATTGATTAGTATCTACCCTTGTTACTTTAATAACGCCATCAACCTTTTCAAGCTTTTTCATTAAAGCAGTAAGGTGAGCGGTATCATGCACAAAAACCATCAGGTTACCTTCAAAAGTACCATCGTTGGTATCGAAACTTATGTAACGCATATTTACGTTCAGCTCGTTAGATATAATCTGGGTGATGCTATTCACCAATCCAATCTTATCAATACCAATTACCTTAATACCGGCAAGGAACGAAATAAGTTTCTGGCTGGTCCATTTTGCTTTTACAATACGGTAAGCGTAGTTCGACATCAGTTCAATTGCATTAGGGCAATTCACCCGGTGAATTTTAATACCCTCGTGTATAGTAATGAATCCGAAAACGTCATCGCCGGGAATAGGGTTACAGCAAGGCGAAAGCTTATATTCCAGGTTATCGAGGTTGTCGCCGATAACTAAAAAATCTGATTTGCCACGTTTACTTGATACAAGTTGCTCAAGTGTTTTGGTAGGCTCTTTGGGGCCTTCAATAATGGTATCTTTTACCTTAACAAAGTCTTTTATTTCCTTGTTTGTAATATTACCCATAGACACACGGTAATACATTTCCGATAAATCAGATTGTTTCAGAAAGGCAGCCAGCTTTTTAATGGTGGCTTCGCTATGGTCGAGCTTATTATGATTTAATTTTTTAAGCAGTTCAACTCTACCGGCATCAACCTGTTTAGTACGTTCTTCTTTTAAGAATTCCTTTATGCGCGACTTGGCTTTGGCAGTTACCACAAAGTTCATCCAGTCCTGCTTGGGGGCCTGTTTGTTTGAAGTAAGAATTTCAACCTGGTCGCCGCTGTTTAGCTTATGACTAAGGGGAACAAGCTTATGGTTCACTTTCGCGCCAATACATTTTGCGCCTATTTCAGAATGCACATCGAATGCAAAATCGAGCGCGGTTGAATTTACCGGCATCGAGCGCATTTCACCTTTTGGGGTGAACACAAATATTTCGTCTGCAAAAAGATTAAGCTTAAAATCATCAATAAAGTCGAGTGCATTACCATCAGGGTTCGATAACGATTCACGTATCTTTCTCAGCCATTCTTCCAACGGATCTTCCGGAGGCCCCTGTTGACTACCTGCCTTATATTTCCAGTGAGCGGCATACCCTTTTTCCGCCACTTCGTTCATTCGTTCACTGCGTACCTGCACCTCTACCCATTGTCCATTAGGCCCCATTACTGTAGTATGCAATGCCTCATAGCCATTGGCTTTCGGGGTCGATACCCAATCGCGTAACCTGTCGGGGTTAGGATAATAAAAATCGGTAACTATGGAATATACCCTCCAGCAATCAGCTTTTTCCTGTTCAGGCGGAGAGTCTATAATTATGCGGATAGCGAAAATGTCATATACCTCTTCAAAGGGTACATTTTTGTTTTTAATCTTGTTCCAGATAGAATAAACCGATTTCGGCCTTCCGAATATTCTGAACTTAAATTTTTGTTCGAGTAACACCTGGCGAAGGGGAACAATAAAACGATGTATGTAACGTGCACGCTCAGCCTGTGTGTCTTTTAATTTCTGGTCTATGTTATTGTAAATTTCAGGCTCAGTGTATTTCAAACCCAAATCTTCCAGCTCTGTTTTAATATTATTCAAACCAAGTCGGTGGGCCAGTGGAGCATATAAATAAAGTGTCTCCGAAGCTATTTTCAATTGCTTGGTTCTTTCCATTGACTCTAACGTGCGCATATTATGCAGGCGGTCGGCAAGCTTTATAAGTATAACCCTTACGTCTTCCGCAAGGGTAAGTAACATTTTACGGAAGTTCTCAGCCTGCAAAGAAGATGATGCATCAAACACACCAGATATTTTGGTAAGTCCGTCGATAATAGACGCCACTTTTTTGCCAAACATTCCCTCAATATCCTTCAGGGTAATATCGGTGTCTTCTACTACATCGTGCAACAATGCGCAAGCAATGGCAGTTGCTCCCAAACCAATTTCTTCAGCTACAATACGCGCAACGGCAATGGGGTGGTATATATAAGGCTCGCCCGATTTGCGGCGGGCATCTTTATGAGCCTCAACAGCTACGTTAAACGCCTTGCGGATAAGCTTTTTGTCATCTTCATCGAACTTGCGGCGCGATGAGCGCAAAAGCCCCCGGTAACGGTTCAGAATCTCTTTCTTTTCCTGCTCTACATTAATAACTGGCGTTGTTGTTACTGGCGCTTCCATAGGCTTAAATACGGGTAATCAATTTGAGTGTGCAAATTTACGCTTTTATCCGCTTAAAATAGATAAGTTTGTCGCTCTTTATAGAGCAATATTTATGCAAAACGATTTGCTGCTAAGGGCAGCCAGGGGAGAAGAAACAGAACGTGTGCCGGTATGGGTTATGAGGCAGGCAGGGCGCATTTTGCCCGGTTACCGCAAGGTAAGGGCATCGGTAAAAGATTTTACTGAACTGGTTAAAACACCCGAGCTGGCCTGCGAGGTAACTCTTGAACCTGTGAATGTATTGGGTGTCGACGCTGCCATTATTTTCTCAGACATTTTGGTAATACCCGAAGCTATGGGACTGCCTTACCAGATGATTGAAAGCAAAGGGCCTAATTTTGAAAAAACCATAAAGACAACTAAGGATATTGATGCGCTGCGGATTGGAAGTACTGAGAACTGGGATTATGTAGTTAAGGCGTTACAACTTACAAAAAGAGAACTGGCAGGGAAGATACCTTTATTAGGTTTTGCCGGCAGCCCATGGACAATATTCGCCTATATGGTTGAGGGCCATGGTTCAAAGACTTTTTCTGTTGCCAAGAAAATGATTTTCAGTGAACCTGAAATTGCACATAAGCTGCTTAATAAGATAACAGAAACTACCATACATTACCTAATAGACCAGGTAAATGCCGGGGCCGATTTGGTGCAGATATTCGATTCTTGGGGTGGAATATTAGGGTATGACACCTATTGGGAGTTTTCATTACAATATATCTCCCGGATTTGCGATGAGTTAAGCAAGATTGCACCCGTTACCGTTTTCCCTAAAGGAGCCTATTTTGCCAACGAGCAACTGGCCAAACTGAATTGCAGGGTGGTAGGGCTCGATTGGTCAGTTAACCCATTGGAAGCCAGGGATATTTATAATGGTAAAACTCTGCAAGGTAACATGGACCCTTGTGTTTTGTACTCAGATATAGCCTCGATAAGGAGGGCAACTCATACAATGTTAAAAGCCTTTGGCAAACGTAATTATATAGCCAATCTGGGCCACGGGGTTTATCCGGATACCCCTGCCGACCATGTTAAGTGTTTTATAGACTCTGTAAAGGAGTTTAAAGGCTGATTTACAGAACAAACAATATTAAGGCAGTTTTCCCGTTCAGAATAGGGTAAATATGGCAGATTTAATTAAATTTGTAAGATTATAGACTATACTATTGACTAAGCAAAAACACATAATATTTTTGTTTCTATGCTCATTGGTGTTTGGGACGATAGACTTATCCGCCCAGGCTACAGTCTCGCCACAGTTGCATTGTATTAACGTTGACTCAGCAGGACATGTAACACTTACATGGGCATTGCCTCCGCATATTCCGGCTTCATTCAGCTCTTATAACATTTATACCACTACAAATAAAATAACCGGGCCATGGGCCACCAGTGCCACCGTTACATCGCCTGTACAAACTTCCGTAACAATTCCGGGATTGAATCCTAATATTTCGCCAGTCTACTTTTACATATTGACAGATACATTACCCTCAAATCTGACTGTACCTACAGACACTCTTGAAAGCATATTTCTCAAATGCACTAACATAGGTGGAGTTGCGCAGTTGACCTGGAATGCTATGCATACACCTAACCTACCTTCGTTTAACGGTTGGTATAAAATATACAGGGAATACCACTTTAAATGGTCATTACTCGATTCCACCCAGAACCTGAGTTATAATGACACCATTAACTTTTGCCACCTTTCAAAGGTTAACTACCAGATTGTAACTAATGACGCTTCGGGTTGCCAGTCATCTTCAAACTGGGCAGGTGGCTCGTTCCAGGAACTATGGAGCCCGCAGACAGTATATTTAGACTCTGTAAGTGTCGGCCCGGGTAATAATGTCAGCATTTCATGGTACCCAAGCAATGCTAAAAATGATACCGGCTATGTTGTATATATATTTAACGGAACCAACTGGCAGGCGGTTGATACTATTCACAGCAGAGATACGACATGGTATAATTATACAAAAGGCGACCCGGGTGCAGGTATTGTTCAGATAAGGATAGCGGCCTTGGACAGTTGTAAGAATGTAAGCCCCATGGATAGTACCCAGAATACTATTTTTTTAACGGGCGTAGCCAATTTATGCGAGCACACCTATACACTTACATGGAATAATTTTATACACTTTCTTCCGAACAATAATAACGTAGGGCATTATAATATTTACTGTTCATACAACGGATCGACTACTTACCAGTTAGTAGGCACAACACCAACCGGTGTTACAACCTTTACCCGGACCAATATTAACCAGCAGGGTACCTATTGTTATTTTGTGCGTGCAGTTGACTCAACCGATAATCTCATAACATCTTCTTCAAATATAGTTTGTTATACAGTTACCATTCCGCCTCCGCCTAAGTTCAGTTACCTTAGGTCGGCAACAGTTAATACCAGTTCGACCCAGAACCAGGTTTATTTATATTCAGCTACCGGTGCGGGTGTTAAAGAATATATTGTGGAACGTGCACCCAACCCTATGGGTATATTTGACACAATCGGGAACATAACCGCTAATAATGGTCTTTTTTACAGCTTTGTTGACCCCACAGCCAATCCTAATATACAAAGCTATACCTATAAGATTTTTTCAAAGGATAGTTGCAATTATATAATTGACAGTACCAATATAGGCCAGACCATATACCTTACTGCTGTGGCTAATGCCTCGGGCCAGAACATTTTAAACTGGAACGATTACCAGCAATGGCAGGGAGCAGTTAGTTATTACAACATATACCGCAATGAAGATGACGGGGCATTTTCGCTGATTAAAACAGTTGGCCCCGGCCAGGATTCATTGACCGATAATATAAGCAACATAATAACCGGGCAGGGCTTGTTTTGTTATTATATACAAGCTGTTGAAGGGGCAAATGGTACTTATGCTTTTGTCGATACAAGCCTTTCGAACATTGCATGCGCTTACCAGGACCCGATAATGTATATACCCAATGCGTTTAACCCTAAAGGGGTAAATAAAGTCTTTATACCGGTTGGGGTGTTTGTCGGCCTTCAGAATTACGATTTCCAGATTTTTGACCGCTGGGGGCAATTGCTGTTTGAAACAACGGAAACAACCCAGGGTTGGGATGGTACCTTCCATGGCAGGTTGGTGGAAGAAGATGTTTACGTTTATCATATTGTTTATACATCGAGCAAAGGAGAATTTTTTAACCGCAAGGGTACAGTAATGATGCTGAAGTAACCCTTTATGTCCCGTATAAAACTTAGTACAGAAATTAATGCTCCGTTGGCGCAATGCTTCGATTTGGCCCGCAGCATAGATTTTCATATTCAAACCGGGGTATCGACGAAAGAAGAAGCCATAGCAGGTAGAACATCAGGGTTAATAGGGTTGAATGAAGAAGTTACATTTCGCGCAACGCATTTTGGGATAAGGCAATCCCTTACTTCCCGCATTACGGAATATGAATATGAAAGCTATTTTACCGATGAAATGGTTAAAGGAGCCTTTAAAAGCCTTAAGCACCGCCATTCCTTCAGGCAGCAAGGCAATATAACCGTAATGGAAGATGATTTCTGTTATGAAGCGCCTTTTGGCTTGCTGGGCAGGTTATTCGATAAAATAATACTGCGAAAGCATATGGAAAACTTCCTTAAAGAAAGAAACAGTCAGTTAAAAAATGCGTTGGAAAAAAGGGAAATTACTTAATGATGACCGTTTGTGTTGCCGTGCCACCCACCTGTAATTGAATAAGGCCTGTCCCGACTTTGGTTCCCTTTGTAGCCTGTATATCAAAAATAGCAGGCAATTGAAATGTAAATTGTACATGGCCTGTATTATCGGTAGTTCCTGTGGCTTGCACTTGGCCAGGTGGCGTAATATTAGCATAAAGCTTAACACTTGCACCTGCAACCGGTACATTGGCAGTATCGGTAACAAGTATACTAACCTGGCAGGTAGTGTTTTTACTGCAGGAAGATTGGGTTCCTCCAAACAATAAAAAAAGCATTACCGTAAACGAAAAAGAGCAAAGTGTAATTATTTTCTTCATGCGCAGATTAAAAATCATGTAACTTTACATCATACAAAAATAAACAATTTTTGAAATGATAAAAGAAAATCTCACTATTTTAATGTTTTTATGCTTTTCGGCCATGGGAATGGCTGCAGGAAATGCAGGCCAGGCGGCCGAAAAGGAGACTAAGGTAAAAATACACACAACGATGGGTGATATAGTGGTAAAACTATATAATGAGACCCCTAAAACACGAGATAATTTCATTAAGCTGGTAAAAGACAAATTTTACGATAGTACGCTGTTTCACAGGGTTATACAGGGTTTTATGATACAAGGAGGCGACCCTAACTCAAAAAACGCTAAACCGGGAGTTATGCTTGGCAATGGCGACGCAGGGTATACTATTCCGGCCGAGTTTGTACCCGGTTTGTTTCATAAAAAGGGCGTTATAGCTACCGCAAGGCAGGGCGATAACGTTAATCCCACAAAAGCATCTTCAGGTTGCCAATTCTATATTGTACAGGGCAAAGTGTTCAGAAGCGGGGAAATGGATACTATGGAGCAGAGGGCAAACTTTGGCATTAAACAACAAATATTCACTAAGATTATCAGCGAACCTAAAAATGCTCAATTGAAAGCCAGGTTCATTAAATACCAAAACCAAAGCAATATCGACAGCCTTCAGGCCCTTACCAAAACTATAGAACCAGAAATTGACTCTATTTATGATAAAACCCCCAAATTCAGTTTTACACCTGAAGAAAGGAAGGCATATACAACAGTAGGCGGCACTCCGCAACTGGATAATAATTACACTGTTTTCGGCGAGGTGGTGGAAGGAATAGATATAGTAGATAAGATAGCAGCTGTGAAGACAGATAAAGCCGACAGGCCTGTGGAAGATGTTCGTGTTTTAAGTATGGAAATAGTGAACTGACATTCATTATGGAAAGTAAAATAAAAGAATTAGTTGATGAAGTAAGTGGCATTGCTATTGCCAATGCCGATGATGCGGAGCAGTTCAGGTTAAAGTACCTGAGCAAAAAGGGCATTTTAGCTGAGCTTTTTGAGGAATTTAAAACGTTGGCTCCGGAGCAACGTAAGACGGTAGGTAAGCAGCTTAACGAACTTAAACAGCTAGCTGAAAAGAAATTCAATGATGCAAAGGAAAGCGCATCTCAAAATGGTTCTTCTGCTGAAAGCAATAACGACCTTTCATTGCCCGGCGAACCTATTGAACTGGGTTCACGTCACCCGATTTCTATTGTACGCACTCAGATAACCGAAATATTTACCAAAATAGGTTTTACCATTTCCGAAGGACCTGAAATTGAAGATGACTGGCACAACTTTGGTGCGCTCAACTTCCCAGAGGATCACCCTGCGCGTGATATGCAGGATACTTTCTTTGTAGAATCGGGCAATGATGAAAAGTGGTTATTGAGGACGCATACCTCATCGGTACAGGTAAGGGTAATGAAGAACTCAAAGCCTCCGATACGCACTATTTCACCCGGGCGTGTGTACCGTAACGAAACCATATCAGCACGCGCACACTGCCAGTTTCACCAGGTAGAAGGATTGTATGTCGATGAAGGTGTTTCATTTGCCGACCTTAAGCAAACACTTTACTATTTCGTTCAGGAAATGTTTGGCGAGGATATTCAAATACGGTTTCGCCCATCGTTCTTCCCGTTTACCGAGCCAAGCGCTGAAATGGACATATCCTGCATTATTTGCGGTGGTAAAGGTTGCCCCGTTTGCAAGCAAAGCGGCTGGGTAGAAATATTAGGTTGCGGCATGGTACACCCCAATGTGCTTGAAAATTGTGGTATAGATAGCAAGAAGTATACAGGTTATGCTTTTGGTATGGGTATTGAGCGTATATCAATGCTTAAGTTCCAGATAAAGGATTTGAGATTGTTTTTCGAAAACGATATGCGGTTCCTGTCGCAGTTTAAATCTGTTTTATAAAACTCAAAATGCAATTTCTCGCTAAGCTCGCCGAGGTTTCGCAAAGCACGCAAAGAGAAGGTACTGCTATTCTTTGCGTTCTCTGCGTTGTGTTCCTCTGCGCCCTTTGCGTGAAATGTATTTATAATGCTGCATTAATTCTATGAAGATTATAGAATGCCCTCGCGATGCTATGCAAGGGATACACGATTTTATCCCAACCGATAAAAAAGTGGCATATATTAACTCGCTACTTAAAGTAGGATTTGATACTATTGACGCAGGCAGTTTTGTTTCGCCTAAGGCTATTCCCCAAATGAAAGATACAGCCGAGGTATTTAAAAAGCTTGACCTGTCATTAACCAAAAGTAAAATACTGGCAATCGTGGCTAACCTTCGGGGGGCACAGGATGCAGTTCAGTTTGAAGAAGTGAATTATTTAGGTTTCCCTTTTTCTATTTCCGAAACTTTTCAGCAACGAAATACCAATTCATCAATCGCAGAATCGCTGGTTAGGGTGGAGGAGATACAGAAGGAATGCATAAAGCATAAGAAAGAATTGGTAGTATATATATCAATGGCTTTTGGTAACCCTTACGGTGATGAATGGAGCAGCGATATAGCTATTCATTGGTCAAAGAAATTGCACGATATGGGTATTCGCATACTTGCTTTGTCTGATACTATCGGTGTTTCAAATCCGCAAAATATAGCGGAGCTTTTTTCCACCCTAATACCAGAACTGAAAGACGTTGAATTCGGCGCCCACCTGCACACTACCCCTGATAAATGGGAAGAAAAAGTAAAGGCTGCATACGATAGCGGTTGCCGCAGGTTCGATGCCGCTATTAAAGGCTTTGGTGGTTGTCCCATGGCGGCAGATGAGCTTACCGGTAATATGCCTACCGAAAACCTGTTGAGCTATTTTAAGAAGAATAATGTACCCGCTTCAATAAATATGCAGGCATTTAACGAGGCAATGATACTGGCAACACAAACCTTTCCTGCGTGATAATAGTCATTACCCTGACAGCCATATTTATCTATATTTGCCCAACGTTTTAAGTATGCTTTCATTCGACGATACAGCCATTGCATTTTCAGGTAAGACCGATGCCGACCTGAGGCGTTCGTACTGGCTTTTTAAATTGGTGGGAAACAGTGGCCTGGTTAATTTCGGGCAGAAGTTTACCACATTTGCCATTAACACGCACTTACCCATTCGCCCATTTATTAAGGCAACTATTTTCAAACAGTTTTGTGGCGGGGAGAATGTGAACGAATGTCTTAAAACTATTGAGGCGCTCGGCAAATACAATGTGGGTTCAATATTAGATTATTCTGTTGAGGGCAAGGCAGAGGAATCTGTTTTTGATGATACGGCCGAACATATTATAGAAACCATTATACTGGCCGGTAAAGACAAGCACATTTCATTCGCCGTGTTCAAACCATCCGGCGTAGGTGATATTGCAGTATTTGAGAAAGTAAGCAGCAAGGCGACGCTTTCTGCAAATGAACAGCAGACGTGGGAAAGAATTAAAAACCGCTTTGATAAAATATGCGGCAAGGCCCATGAGCAAAAAGTGCAGTTACTTATTGATGCCGAGGAAAGCTGGACGCAGGTTGCCGTTGATGAGTTGGCTCATGAAATGATGCGGAAATACAATAAAGAAAAATGTATTGTATTCAACACAGCACAGATGTACAGGAACGATAGGTTAGGTTATTTGGAGAAAGGACTGAGGGATGCTAAAGAGAACAAATATTATTTCGGCATAAAGATGGTACGTGGCGCATATATGGAAAAGGAAAGAGCCCGTGCTGAAAAAATGGGATATACTTCACCTATCAATAATACAAAAGCCGATACCGATAAAGAATATAATGCGGGGCTTGAGTTTTGTGTGAAGAACATTGACACCATGTCTATTTGCGCGGGAACACATAATGAAGACAGCGCCATGTTGCTGGTAAAACTTATGCAGCAAAATAATTTGCCTGCAAATTATCCTCATATCTGGTTTTCGCAATTGCTGGGCATGAGCGACCACATAAGTTTTAATATAGCCAATGCAGGGTACAATGTAGCTAAGTATGTCCCGTATGGCCCGGTGAGGGATGTGCTACCTTACCTTATACGCCGCGCGATGGAAAATACTTCTGTAAAAGGACAGACGGGAAGAGAGTTGAGCCTGATTATAAAGGAAAAGCAACGCAGGGCATCTAAAAACTAGCCCATGAAACTGCAGGAAAATTACCCCCTTAAAGATATTACCACCTTTCACGCAAAGGTGTTTGCCAAGCAATATGCTGAGTTCACTTCTGCCGATGAACTGAAAGAGATCTTATCGTCTCCCCAGGTTAAAGGCAAACAATTCATGATATTGGGTGGCGGCAGCAATGTGCTATTTACCGGAGACTATAGCGGGTTTATCATCCGCAATGTTATAAAAGGTATTGAAATAGTAAAAGAAGAAGGCGATGATATTTACATTAAAGCAAACAGCGGAGAAAAGTGGCACGATTTTGTGTTGTATGCAGTGAGCCATAATTATGGTGGAATAGAAAATCTTTCACTCATACCGGGCACAGTAGGCGCTGGTCCCATACAAAATATTGGTGCTTATGGCGCAGAGCTGAAAGATACTTTGCATGAAGTGCAGGCTATGAATATTCATACATTGGAAATAAAAAAGTTCTCTAATGCAGATTGTAAATTCGGTTACAGGGAAAGCATTTTTAAAGGAGAAGAAAAAGGTAAGTATGTAATACTGGCCGTTACCCTGAAGTTGAACAAAAATCCTAAGAAGGTAAACGCATCATACGGCACTGTTGGCAAAGAATTGGAAGCGATGGGTGTTACCAACCCAACCATTGCTGATGTAAGCAAGGCCGTGATCAATATACGTTCGAGTAAATTACCTGACCCTGAAAAGTTGGGCAATGCAGGAAGTTTCTTTAAGAACCCCGTTATTCCCAATTCGCAATTTGAAAAACTAAAAGAACAGTTTCCTAATATTGTTTCATTCCCTGCCCACGATGGATATACAAAACTCGCTGCAGGCTGGCTGATAGAACAATGCGGCTGGAAAGGCAAACGTATTGGCGATGCAGGCGTGCATAAAGACCAGGCTCTTGTACTTGTTAATTATGGCGATGCCACAGGTAAAGAAATTTATGACCTTTCGACTAAGGTTATTGAGTCGGTAAAGGAAAAGTTTGGGGTAGTTCTCGAAAGGGAAGTCAACCTAATTTAACTATAAACGATGGTGGTTTTTCTAAGTGAGGCTTATTAATTCTGAGTGACCTTAGTGGTAAATATCCACCACTAAGAACACTAAGTAGACAAAGATTCACTAAGTTTCGGGATTATGAGGAAGGTATCTATGGAAGAATTAAACAGGAAAAGCACTGAGGAGTTCAAGGCTGCTCGGAAAACTCCTGTTGTTATAGTGTTAGATAATGTTCGCAGCATGAATAACATCGGTTCGGTGTTTCGCACAGCAGATGCTTTTTTATTGCAGGGTATTTATTTGTGCGGAGTAACTGCTACCCCTCCGCACCGAGAAATACAAAAGACTGCCCTTGGTGCAACTGAATCAGTTAGCTGGAAACATTTCCCATTGACTATTGATGCTGTTAATGAATTAAAGAAAGATGGATTTACTGTCTATGCAGTAGAGCAGGCGGAGAATAGTATTATGCTCGATAAGTTAAGCCTGCCTGATAAAAAAATAGCCCTTGTATTCGGTAACGAAGTTAGCGGTGTAGAACAATCGGTTATAGATGCTTGCGCAGGTTGTATTGAAATACCACAATATGGTACCAAGCATTCATTGAATCTTGCTGTAAGTGTGGGTATAGTGGTTTGGGAGATTGCTAAGAAATCACTAACTCCAATTCAAGAATAAATATTTATTTTTGTACGAATCTTATGCCACTCGAAAACCTCAAAATAGAAGTTGAAGAGACAAAAAATTATAAGCAAAGAATGAGATACTTGCTTATGGGTGGAGGACTTTTTATTCTTGTCTTCGGCCTTCTTCTATATTATATGCCGGGACCCAAAAGAAAAATTTCTGATTCGGAAGCCTTCTATATGGCTTTGTACGCCTGTATAATGTTTTATTTACTTTTAATACTCCGCTTTGACATAATATGTGCCTATCACATTAGCCTTTTAGAAATCAAAGAGAATCGGTTACATCTAATTTTCACAAAAAGAGGCAAAGCCATAGAGTTGGATGATTTAATTGAGAAATTTGAATTTACAACTCGCTCACCTTGGGAAAATGGTGGGTTGCCCCTTTTCATTAAGATTAAATATAATGGCAAGCTCACCGCAAGACAACATAAAGTTTGGGGATGGAAAAGACAAGGAGCTTTTGATCAAACAGTTGAGTATCTAAAAAAACATAAACTACTTGGAAAAACCTCGTCGGTTGTTTAACTAAGGCTTCTTGGTATTGTCAATCTGTCCCATTAAGACATACTGCAATATGTTGGCACCCATTTCAAGCGCTTTTTCATGCATCTCTGGTGGGTCGTTATACACTTCATGGTCTTCCCAACCATCGCCTAAATCGGCATCTTTGTTATAGAAGCAGATAAGGCGGCCATCGTAAACAAGTCCGTAACCAATAGGGCGGCCACCATCGTGTTCATGTATCTTGGGCAGGCCATGTGGGAAATCGTACTTCTGGTGATAAATGGGGTGGCTGAATGGTAATTCTACCAATGTCAGTTCAGGAAAAACTTTTTTAATCTCGCGCTTAAAAGCTGAATCCATTCCATAACTATCATTCACTTCTAAAAAACCTCCGCCAATCATATAGTTCCTCAGGTTTTCTGCTTCTTCAGGAGAGAATAGAATGTTACCGTTGCCTGTAATATGTACAATAGGATAATTAAATATCTCCGCGCTGCCGGGCTCTACCACAGCTTCCTGCGGGTTAATATTCATACCAAGGTTTTTATTGCAGAATGAAATAAGATTAGGCAGCGATGTTGGGCTCACATACCAGTTTCCTCCGCCTTTGTATTTCATGCGGCCTATCTGGTAGGTATAGTTGCCATTACCTCTTTCTCCTTTAAAGGAAACCAGTGGCAGGGTAAGTAATATCAGGAATAGGGCCTTTTTCATGTTATCAAATTTACGAAATATTAATTATACCACTAAGGCACTAAGGCCACAAAGGCTCACTAAGTAATTACTAAGTGTTTCTGAGTGTTCTTAGTGCCTAAGTGGTGAGGATTCTATTTAAACTGTGTATTTCACACGCAGCCACCAAAGCAGCAGTCTCGGTGCGGTAGCGGACGTTACCCAGCGTAATGGGAGTAAAGCCATTACCGATTGCTTCTTCCACTTCATTGTTATGGAAATCGCCTTCGGGGCCGACTAGGATAAGGGCGTTTCCACCTTTTTTATATGCCTGGTGCAAAGTAGATTTATCTTGCTCTATACAATGCAGAACAAATTTTTGCCCTTTGAAATCTTTTGCTGCGGCAAGCATCTCTTTCCAGGAAACAAGTTCATCGATTTTTGGTAAATAAGTACGGCCCGATTGCTTCATGGCCTCAATTGCTATTTTGGCGAGCCTGTCTGTTTTTAAAATCCTGCGTTCGGAATGATGAGATATAAAAGGCAAAAACTCTGCTATGCCAATTTCAGTCAACTTTTCAACCAGCCATTCAATACGTGCAATGTTTTTGGTTGGAGCTATAGCAACGCTCAGGTTCCATGTAGGCGCAGGTTCTGAATGTGTTTCAATAATTTTTAGTACGCATGCTTTGGCTGATGGTTCTTCTAATTCAGCTTTGTACATTTTGCCTTTGCCATCGGTAATCTTAACATGCTCACCTTTTTGCAGGCGCAGTACCTTAACACAATGGCGCGATTCTTCTGCATCTAATGTGCAGTGGCTGCCATGTATTTCGGGTACAAAAAAATAATGCATAGGTAAGTTTATAAAGTTCGAAAGTTCGTAAAGTTTTTAAAGTTCTGAACTACTTTCATTATTCAGTGTTAATGTTATTTACTTTATGAACTTGTCACTTTATAAACTTTATAACTTAAGTACAGCCATGAAAGCCGACTGCGGTATCTCCACGTTGCCCACCTGGCGCATACGCTTTTTACCTTTCTTCTGCTTTTCGAGCAGCTTACGTTTACGCGATATATCTCCACCATAACACTTAGCGGTAACGTCTTTACGAATAGCGCTGATGTTTTCGCGGGCAATAATTTTGGCGCCAATAGCAGCCTGTATGGCTATCTGGAACTGCTGGCGGGGTATAAGCTCTTTTAGCTTTTCACAAATTTTACGGCCAAATTCCTGTGCACGGTCCTTATGTATAAGCGCTGCAAGCGCGTCAACCACCTCGGCATTAATAATAATGTCGAGCTTCACTAATTCCGATGCCCTGTAATCGACCGGGGCATAATCAAACGAGGCATAGCCCTTCGATATACTCTTCAGCCTGTCGTAAAAATCGAATACTATTTCAGCCAGGGGCATTTCAAATACCATTTCCACACGGTCGGTGGTCAGGTAAACCTGGTTCATAATAGCGCCTCTTTTTTCAATACAAAGCGACATGATTGAGCCTACATATTCTGTTTTGGTAATAATATTCGCCCTGATGTATGGCTCTTCCACATGGTCGATAAAGGTAGGGTCGGGAAGGTCGCTGGGGTTATTTATATTGAGCTTTTCTCCCTTGTTGGTAAATGCAAAATACGATACGTTAGGAACAGTAGTAATAACGGTCATGTTAAACTCACGCTCCAAACGCTCCTGTATAATTTCAAGGTGAAGCATGCCTAAAAATCCGCAACGGAAACCAAAGCCCAGCGCGGCAGTAGATTCAGGTTCGTAAACCAATGCGGCATCGTTCAGTTGCAGCTTTTCCATGGCGCCGCGCAACTCCTCGTAATCGTCGGTATCGACAGGATAAATACCCGCGAACACCATTGGCTTTACTTCTTTAAATCCTTGAATGGCTTGTTGGCATGGGTTGGCCACATGGGTAATGGTATCGCCCACTTTTACCTCTTTAGCCGCCTTAATACCCGAAATAATATATCCCACATCGCCGGGGTAAATGGCATCGGTGGGTTTGTACTGGAGCTTCAACACTCCTATTTCTTCAGCAATATATTCGGTTTCGGTGGCTACAAATTTTACTTTGTCACCCTTCTTGATAGTACCGTTTACTACCTTGTAATACGCAACTATGCCACGGAAAATATTGAATACGGAGTCGAAAATAAGAGCTTGCAGCGGTGCTTCAGGGTCTCCTTTCGGAGGAGCAATACGGTCGATAATAGCGGTTATAAGTTCATCTACACCCTGGCCGGTTTTGCCGCTGGCCAGCATTATTTCTTCCCTTTTGCAGCCGATAATATCTACCATCTGGTCCTTCACTTCCTCAATCATGGCATTGGGCATATCTACCTTGTTAAGCACCGGTATAACGGTAAGGTCGTTATCTAATGCCAGGTAAAGGTTCGATATGGTTTGGGCCTGTATGCCCTGTGTAGAGTCAACCAGCAGCAGTGCCCCTTCGCAGGCGGCAATAGAGCGCGATACCTCGTACGAAAAATCTACGTGGCCGGGGGTATCAATAAGGTTAAGGGTAAATTCTTCTCCTTTATGGATAATGTTCATTTGTATGGCGTGGCTCTTAATGGTAATGCCGCGCTCACGTTCCAGATCCATATCATCTAAAACCTGCGCCTGCATATCGCGCTTGTTAATGGTCTTGGTAATTTCCAATAGCCTGTCGGCCAGGGTACTTTTACCATGGTCGATGTGCGCAATGATGCAGAAGTTGCGGATATTTTGCTGTTTTGCCATAAATGAGGCGACAAAAATAGGGTATTTTTCGGGACGGAGACCTATTAAATTCCTTCAACACAGAGGCCACGGAGAAACACAGAGCTACACAGAGCGGGTTTTCTCTGTGAAACTCCCTTAACTCTGTGCTCTCTGTGTTAAAATAAAAAGGATAATCCTTAGTTTTACATATAAGTATGAAGCACAGTTTGATTCTAATACTAACCCTTTGCTTTGGCATTAATGCTTTTGGGCAACAACCTGAATACCCCGATAGCGGCTTTACCAATAAGGCTGAGGCAAAGAATTTAATGGTGAATGGATTGAAAGAGGGAAAGTGGATTGAGTTCTATGATGGGAACCCTGACAAAATGACTTTAACTGACAACACTAATGCCCCTTATTATGGCTTATCTATATACGAGGACAATTTAAAGGTTGGGGTAGAAAGAGACTATTATAAAAGTGGTAAATTAAAAGCTGTATATCACTTTATAGATGGCAAGGCAAATGGATTGAATAAATTATATTTCGAAAATGGACAATTACAGGCTGAATATCCTTTTAGAAATGATACAGCTAATGGCATCCAAAAAGAGTATTATGAGAATGGCAAACTAAAAAGCGAATACCCTGTTAAGGATGGTAAATCAAATGGAGATGCAATAGAGTATTATGAAAATGGGGCAGTAATGACGAAAGGAACTTACACTGATGCCATATTGATTAGCCATAAAGACTATGATGAAAATGGCAATGAACTTAAACTCTCGCATTTTCCCCGCCATACGAAATCAAGTAAAATTCTTAATTTGATTCAAGGGACTTGGGTTTATATTGAAGACACTACTTTGCAAATAAATATAACAAAAAAAGAATTATCTATTTCAGATTATGATGCCGAGAATATTGGTGACCGATTTTGGGGAGGACAGAAGGGTAATTACCACTATACCTTGAAATATGTCGATTCTACTATGAAAGATGACTGGTGGATGGGTATTGATGTTGATGGTTGGGCTGGATATTGTCTGGTTTCAAAACCAACAGGCATGTGCTTTATCCAAATTTATTCAATAAGTAATAATTATATGGTAATTGCAAACGATTTAATTTTTAAAAGAAAAGATGTACGCCCTCGTTGACTGCAATAGCTTTTACGCTTTATGTGAAGGTGCATTGTCAGGTAACAATAATTCTTTCTAAATATTTTAACCATATTTATGTAATATATTGATAATCAGTTATTTTAGTAATTATCTGATAATCAATAAATTTACTGCTTCATTGTAAATCGTTGTATTTAACAATGGAAGGCCTGCTAATAAAGGGGTTCGGAGCCACCCCATTGTTAATTTCTATTGTTCTTTTCCACTTCTCAATCCTTATAACTATATCGCATCAATGCCCCTCAATTAGAAATTAGGAATTGAAATCTTTGCGTTCTTTGCGGGCTGTTCACTTTGCGACCTTTGCGTGAAGCCTTAAACACGTATCGCCTTCGATAAGCTAAGTAAAGATAGCCATCGAGATTAGTGTCGTAGCAGCGAAAAATTAAAATAGCATACTCACACCTTTGTGTGAGGAGAGGGATAAGCCTAAAATTGTAGCTTTACCATTCTAAACCTATTAATTATCCCTACGTTATGAAAAAAACTTTATTCGCCGCGTTAGCATTACTAACCGTTGGAACTATCGGAATTACAAGTATGTCATTCACAACACCGGCCCCGTCAGCCGACGCCACCTTTGAAGGAGTTATAACCTATACAGTAAGTGTAGAGGGCGGTAACCCGCAGGCGGCGCAAATGATGAAAAACGCCACCATGACCATGTATTTTAAACCAGGTAAATCGAAAGTGGTAATGGATATGGGCATGATGAAAACAACAGCGTTTGCCGATAAAGGCGCCGACAGCGTTACAACATTAATGGATATGGGCAGCAACAAATATATTTCGAAGACTGCCAATAAATCTAAGAGCGGAGATGCTAACGCAAGCAACATTAAGTACCTTGACGATACCAAGACTATTGCAGGATACAATTGCAAAAAGGCCCAGATAACAGGTAAAGATGGAACACCTGCCGATGTCTGGTATACCGAGGACATTCCTTCTTCATACGGGGGAAAAGAAGGTGAATATAGTGGACTGAAAGGGTTCCCTTTGCAATTCAGCGGAAGCAGCCATGGTATGACTATAACATATACCGCGCAAAGCGTAACCAAGCAATCGGTAAGCGATGATACCTTTACCATTCCTTCGGGCTATTCGCCAATGCCTGCCGGTATGAGAGGCGGAATGGGCGGACACTAAAATATCAGTAGATAGTAGTAAGGAATAAGGGGTAAGTGATGTGCAAGCATACTTACCTCTTCTTCTTTTTTCCGGCCCCTGCTAAGGGCCCCGACGTTACGGTCGGGATGACAAAGATTAAAAGGCGGAAAAACTCAGCGCCCTCTGCGTGGCTGTTACTCTGCGTTCTTTGCGTGAAGCCTTAAATACAGATGGCCTTCGACAAGCTCAGGCTGACGGAAGTGGTTATATAGGATATCCCTCTCCTTGTGCAAGGGGAGGGCAGGGTGGGGTAGACGATGCATTAGTTATCTTTGCACTGTTACTAATAATGTTAAGTTATGGCTGAACCAACCGAAGAGCATAAATTCTTTACCGATTCCGGTATAGAGATAAAGCGTGTATACCCCAAGCAGGACTTTGCCGATGAGCAACCCGGCCAATACCCTTATACCCGTGGTGTGCACCCTGATATGTATCGCAGCAAGCTGTGGACAATGCGGCAGTATGCAGGTTTTTCTACGGCTGAAGAATCGAACAAGCGTTACCATTACCTGCTCAAAAATGGCACTACGGGCCTTTCAGTTGCATTTGACCTGCCCACCCAAATGGGCTACGATAGCGACCACGACCTTGCTGAAGGCGAAGTAGGTAAATCGGGTGTGGCAATTGATACCCTGCGCGATATGGAGATATTGTTCGATGGCATTAAGCTTGAGGATGTATCTACCTCTATGACCATCAACTCTACGGCATCTATATTGCTGGGCATGTATATTGCCCTTGCCAGGAAACAGGGAGCGGATATAAAGAAGATATCAGGGACCATACAGAATGACATATTGAAGGAGTATGCCGCGCGCGGTACCTATATTTATCCTCCCGTGCCATCTATGCGCATCATCACCGACATATTTGAGTATTGCAGCAAAGAGGTTCCTAAGTGGAACACTATATCTATATCAGGTTACCATATGCGTGAAGCAGGCGCTACTGCTGTGCAGGAACTTGCCTTTACCCTTGCCAATGCCCGTGAATATTGCCAGGCTGCTATTAAAAAAGGGCTGGATATAAACGTATTTGCCAAGCGTATTTCGTTCTTCTTCAACGCGCATAACAACCTGTTTGAAGAAGTGGCCAAGTTCCGCGCGGCAAGACGCATGTGGGCCGAGATTACTAAAAAGCTGGGCGCTACTGAGCCACAGGCGCAGATGCTAAGGTTCCATACGCAAACGGCAGGCTCTACGCTTACCGCCCAGCAACCCATGAACAATATTGTACGTGTAACCATACAGGCATTATCTGCTGTAATGGGCGGCACACAATCGTTGCACACCAATGGCTTTGACGAGGCCCTTGCCTTACCTACCGAAGAAGCTGCACGTATTGCACTGCGCACCCAACAGGTAGTAGCTTACGAAAGCGGTGTTCCTCAGACAGTCGACCCGCTGGCAGGTTCATACTTTGTAGAATCGTTGACAAATGAAGTAGAGAAAGCGGCATGGGATTACCTGGATAAGATTGAAAAGATGGGAGGCACGGTGAAAGCTATTGAGAAGAGCTATATACAGAATGAGATTGCAGCATCGGCTTACCAATACCAGGATGATATTGAGAAAGGAAAGAAAGTAATTGTAGGGGTAAATAAATTCGAGGTAGAAGAAAAGCAACCCGATAACCTTTTCAGGGTTGATGATTCAATAAGGCAATACCAGATTGACAAGCTTAAGAAAGTAAAAGCAGAGCGCGATAATGAAAAGGCAAAAGCATCATTAGCTAAGTTGGAAAAGAATGCCAAAGAAGATACCAACCTTATGCCTGCTATAGTTGAGGCTTGTGAAAACTATGTTTCACTGGGCGAGATTTCTGATACGTTGAGGAAGGTGTTTGGAGTGTACAAAAGCTAATCCGGTAAGTACATCACATGCTTATCGAACCCATAACCAAAGCCGTTTGGTGTAACCGATTCTACTTTCATGCCTAACTTCTCGTAGTACTTATAAGTATGCTGGCTGGTCCATAGTGTTACTTGTCTGCCGGGTGCAATCTCATGTATTTTGTTTACCCTGTAATCGAACAGTAGTTTACCGTAACCCTTATGTTGGTAATCTGCATGCACCATGCCCCAATTCAGTTGAGCTTTGTTTTCGCCTTTCATAGTATAAAACCCTGCACAGCCAATAAGTTCTCCTTTAAGCTCTAATACATAAAAGTAAATAGCTTCAGCGCTGGTGTATGGTAGTGTATCGGTATCCAGCGCGTTTAGCCAGTTATCGAGTTTGCTTAATTCATCGGCTGCAAAATACTTGGGCACATTGCTAATGAATACTTCACGGCACTTGACGGCATCTGAATGAGTGTAAGGTCTGATAAGCATAATTAAATCAGGGAATAGGTAGCTCTATTTCACTACCACATTAACAGTATCAAGCAGCTTGTTATTCTTGTCAACTATAACGTAAACGTCTTCGTTGTCTTTCTTCATTAAGTATTTTTCGCGGGCAAACTTTTCAAGGTTGGCGGGGTTAGTCTGCAGTTCCTTCAACTCCTCGTTGGTAGCATCCGTCTGCTTCTGGTAGTAGGTACGTTCACCCTTTAGCTTGTTTATTTTGTAAACCAGCTTTACTTCCGAAATAAGGTCGTTGCGGTCGAAGAAACATATCCACACAAAGAAAATGAGGGTAGCTGTAAGGTATTTATTACGCAGGTAGCCCAGTATCTTTTTTAGTTTCGGATGCATTTATAGTAAATAAAGCACAAAGGTACGCCTGAAAAACAGGGGAAAAGTTACCCTATTTGGCAATCTTTTCAACATCTTCTTCCACAGCCGCTACCCCGGGTAATACATGCCCCTCGAGGCCCTCTAACATAGCTCCACCCCCTGTAGATACGCAACTTACCTCGTCTGTCATCTTATATTTGTTGATGGCCGCAACTGAGTCACCACCACCTATAAGTGAGTAAGCGCCTTTTTTTGTAGCGTTCACCACGGCATCGGCAATGGCCTTTGTTCCATGCTCGAAATTTTCCATTTCAAACACCCCCATAGGGCCGTTCCATAGTATAGTATTCGATGATTCTATAACCCTGGCAAACTCTTTTTCCGTTTCAGGGCCGATGTCAAGTCCCATCCAGCCGTCAGGTATAGCCTTTATATCGCAGGTCTTTTTAGTAGCGTCGTTCGAGAACGCATCGGCAATAACAGTATCGGTTGGAATATAAAGTTTAACATTTTTACTTATAGCATCGGCTACAACCTGTAAGGCAGTACCGAGCCTGTCTTCTTCCACTAAAGAACTGCCCACCTTGCCACCCAGGGCTTCAACAAAGGTATAAGCCATTCCGCCGCCTATAATCAGGTTATCCACCTTATCCATAAGGTTGGAAATAATGGCAATTTTACCAGACACCTTAGCGCCACCTAGTATAGCAGTAAATGGCTTCCTCGATTGGTTCATCAGCTTATGAATGCTTTCCAGTTCATGGGCCATCAGGTACCCGAACATTTTTTTGCCGGGGAAGAACTTGGCAACAGTAGTTGTAGAGGCATGGGCCCTGTGGGCCGCGCCAAATGCATCGTTTACATATACATCGCCCAACGATGCAAGCTCTTTCGCGAAACCTTCAGCACCCTTGGTTTCTTCAGCATGGAAACGTACATTTTCAAGTAATAATACCTGTCCGGGTTTTAAGTTATCTGCTAACGATTTGGTGGCCGCGCCAATACAATCCTTCGCAAAAATTACGGGCCTTTCTAATAATTTACTCAGTAGTGGAACAGTATGTTTTAAGGAGAACTTCTCTTCGGGCAGGTTTTTGGGCCTTCCGAAGTGAGACATTATTACAAGTGAGCCTCCATCGTCAAGTACTTTTTTAAGGGTAGGAATGGCAGCACGTATGCGGGTATCGTCGGTAATATTAAACTGGTTGTCAAGCGGTACATTAAAATCTACACGGACCAGGGCGCGCACATTTTTAAAATTAAAGTCATCAACTGTCTTCATCGCTTTTCAGTTAAAGTGTTTTGGGTGCCGCAAAAATAGCAACCTCCGGCGAAGAATAGTATGATTTTTCAGCTTTTATTCTTCGCTTTTAGTACAATACACTTGAATCTCAATACTGCGGTAGATTCGCCGGCATTAGATATTACCGTGACTGTACGGTCCTGCCTGTCAATGGCAGTATTTGTATTAAATGAAACCTTAATTACTCCCTGCTTGCCCGGTTGAACAGGTTCTGCAGGTTTTTCAACTACGGTACAGCCGCACTCTACTTTGGTATCGCTTATTACTAAAGGCTGGTTACCGGTATTGGTAAAGGTATATGCGAAATGAAGGGTATCGCCCTGGTGCACGAAGCCAAGGTGCTGTGTAGGTTTATCGAACTTAATGGCAGGCTGGGCTATACAGAATGATGCCAACGATACGAATGAAAGAGTCAATATGAATCTATGCAGTAATACCATGTTTCTAAGATAGTGCTTTTAAGCATAAATAAAAAAGCCCTCCTAATGCGGAGGGCTTTCTTGTAAAATGTATTCTCCCTGATTAATGAGCAACCGGTGCTGCAGGTGCTGTTTGAGCAGGAGCCGCAGGAGTTGCAGGAGCAGGAGGATTAGGGTTAGCCTTCACGAAACCCTTAATGTAAAGCATTTTGGTGCCTGGGTTAGCGTTGCTGGTAACTGTTACTGTCTTAAAGAAAGACTGTCCGCCCCTTTGTGTGTCATAGTGCACTTTTATCTGTGCGGTTTGACCAGGTTGGATAGGCTCTTTAGGAGGAGTAGGGATGGTACATCCGCATGAACCGTGTGCTTCCTTAATAATTAAAGGCTCTTTACCGGTATTGGTAAAGTTAAAGTAACGGTATCCGTCCGATGCGTAGTCAACATTACCGTAGTCGATAGTGTCCTTTTCAAATTTCATTACAGGAGCATTTGGGTCCGGAGGTGCCGGAGCTTCAGGTGCAGGTGTCTGGGCCATTACATTTCCGGCAAAAAGCATGCCTGCGAATAATGCGGCTGTAAAAACTAGTTTTTTCATGATTCAGTGTTTTTTGGTTAAGAATTGATTATAATTAATGATTCTGGTCGGTATTACCCCAGTTGTTGGTATAAGGAACTCCCGAATTTTCATTATTGGTCGGGAATGCAGGGTAACTATCTTTTGAGAGCACTTTGCCCTTAATATTTAGAATAACAGGTGATTCTTTAGCGTTTGAAGTAATGGTTACTGTCTTTACAAACACCCCTATGCGGTGGGTGTCGTAAGTAACCTTAATAGTGTCGGTCTGGCCCGGGGCTATAGGCGCATGTGGCCACCTGGGAACGGTACATCCACAAGAACCGTGGGCTTCTTTAATTACAAGAGGCTCTTTGCCTGTATTGGTAAACATAAACATGTAGGTACCATTATCATCCTGCTGAATAGTGCCGAAATCATGCTCCTTGGTCTGAAAGTTCATAACCGGTGCATTAGGGTCGGGCGCTGCAGGCGGCGGGGTGGTTGCAGGCGGTGTTTGTTGCGCCATTGAAAACATGGCCGGCAGTACAAACATTAGTGTTATAAGTCCTTTTCTAATCATGGGTCTGTTTTTTTGCGAACACAAATATAAGAATTAATAAATTAGGTCTGAAAGGGCTGTTATCAATTGCTTTACCTTGGTTCCTGATGCAAATATAGGGTACTATTTATCCCTTGGCTGTTAATGAGTTGCCAATGATTGTTAATGATATGTTAATGGCTGACATGTTGGGTTGTGTCGGGCACTATTTTAGCCTTAATATAAAATACCTTTCCGGGTGGATTTGCATTGCTGTTTATTGTTCCCATTTTTAAAATTATTCGTGTCCACCCCAAAATTGCATGCCCTTTGTTAACATATACTGTTATCCTGCCACTATCTCCCGGTTCAATTCTGTTAAATGAGGCAGATGCCATGGTGCCACCATCGCCGGTGGGAACACTTGAAATGAATAAGGGAGATTTGCCGGTATTCTTAAATTTTAAAAATCTTTTTTCCCATGCTTCGGTTCCGCTTCGTATTAGCGTACCAAAGTCAACCGTGTCTTTTTCTAAAGTAATTACCGGAGCATTAGTATCTCCAACAGTGTTTGGCGTTTGTGCTTTTAAGTCACCTGCTAAAGCCAATGCATTTGATAAGAGGGAGAAGAGTATTATTTTTATCATGGTAAGAGAGTAAGTCGTTTTATACTGCAAACCTAAGCCCAACAAACCCTATGGCAGGTTAATGAGTTGCCAATGATTGTTAATGATATGTTAATGGGTTTAGTGTAAACGGATAATCGAGCTAAATTAGCAGCATGAGGAAGAACGCCATACGCCTGGTTGTATTGTTGGGAGCTATATCGGTTATAGGTATTGTGCTAACCCAAATTTATTGGGTGAAGAAGGAACTCGACCTTAAGGATAAGGAATTTAACCAGACGGTCCAAATAGCCTTGAGAAATGTGGCGGAAGATATGGCCCAATATGGGCAGTTTTCGCTTCCGCCTAAAGATGTAATTAACCAGGTTTCAACTGACTATTATGTGGTAAATATTAATAATACCATTGACGCCAAAACGCTGGAATTTTACCTCATTAAGGAATTCAATGCGGTAGGCATAAATACTGATTTCGATTATGGTATTTACGATTGCAGCAGCGATAAAATGGTTTATGGTAACTATATCAGTTTTACACCCAAAGATGCAAAGGATAAGGTTGTAAAGAGCTTGCCCAAGCTCGATAAATTCACTTATTACTTTGGTGTTCGTTTCCCGGATAGGTCAAGTTATGTGGTGAGTAGAATGGATAACTGGGTGTTTACTTCTATTATTTTGCTTGTTGTAATCATTTTCTTTGGTTATGCCATGTTTGTTATTCTTCAGCAGAAAAGGCTTTCGGAAATGCAGAGGGACTTTATTAATAATATGACCCATGAGTTTAAAACCCCGATATCAACTATTGCTATTTCGTCTGATGTTATTGCTAATCCACATATAGTAGAAACGCCTGAACGTTTATCGACTTATGCAGGTATTATTAAAGAAGAGGCAGGCAGGCTGAACAGGCAGGTAGAAAAGGTATTGCAGATAGCAAAAGAAGAGCGGAATGAATTCAGGTTGAATAAAGAGCAAGTTGATTTACATGAACTGGTTAAGAATGCGGCTGATAGTTTTGGAGTGACCATTCATGATAAACAGGGCAAGATTACGCTTGATTTAAAAGCGGCTAATCATTTGGTAAATGCGGACAGACAGCACCTGGCTAATGTTATTTATAATCTGCTCGATAATGCAGTGAAGTATACCAATGAGGCTCCTCTAATTAAAATAGGCACTGTTAACTTTGATAAGAAGATTCTATTATCGGTGCAGGATAATGGTATAGGAATTAAGAAGGAGTACCAGAGAAAGATATTCGATAAATTTTTCAGGGTTCCATCAGGCAACTTGCATAATGTTAAAGGCTTTGGACTTGGACTGAGCTATGTTAGAAATATTGTAAATGCCCATGGCTGGAAAATAAAAGTCGACAGCGAACCGGGCAAAGGGAGTACATTTACCTTAGAAATACCAGTTTAATTTGGAAAAGCAGAGCGCTAAAATATTGTATGTAGAAGATGATGTGAATCTGGGTTATGTTACTACCGATAACCTGCAGCTTCATGGCTACAATACAACTTTTTGCAAAGACGGGAAAGCGGCATTGGAAGCCTTTAAAAAAGAACCGTTCGACCTATGTATACTTGATGTAATGTTACCCGAAATGGATGGCTTCGAGCTTGCAAAAGCTATAAGGGAAAGAGATAAAAACGTTCCTATCATTTTCCTTACAGCAAAGACTTTAAAGGAAGATAAGATAGCAGGATTCAAAACCGGGGCCGATGATTACATGACTAAGCCATTTAGTATAGAGGAACTGCTGATGAGGATAAATGTCTTCCTGAAACGAAGCAAGGTAAATGCAACCAAAGAGGAACTACCATCTCAATTTGTAGTGGGCAAATGCAATTTCGATTTCGATAATCTTACGCTTGAAGTTGCAAAGAAGAAAAACGAACTTACTCAAAAAGAAGCAGAGCTTCTGAGGTACTTCTGTATGAATAAAAACAGGGTGCTTAAACGCGATGAAATATTAAAAAGCCTTTGGGGTGACGATGATTATTTCATGGGCCGCAGCCTGGATGTATTTGTATCGAGGTTACGTAAATATTTAAAGCAAGATAGTTCCGTCTCCATTGAAAATATTCATGGAGTAGGTTTTAAACTGAATGCGTGAACATATTTACCACTAAGTACACTAAGATTATTTCTAAGCTTCACTAAATTTTCTTAGTGTAGGCTCTGTATTCCTAAGTGACCCTTAGTGGTGAAAATAATTTAAAGATATCTTACCAGCTTCCGCCGCCAGAGAATTTCTTCTTCCCCTTATAGCCGCCACCAGTAGATTTTTTATCCCTGCGGAAACCGCCACGGTCGTTATCCCTGGAGCTACCACTGCTACTGCCACCGCTATAATCCCCACTGCCTCTTCTACGGCTTTTAAATCCTCCGTTGTTCGAACCGAAGCTACGGCGTTCGCCTCCGCCATCTCCTCCAAACCTGCTCTTACCTCGGTTGCGGTCGCGAGGAATGCCTTCTTCCCTGTTGCCTCTTGATTCTATGCGTACAGGGCGTCCTTTAAATTCAACATTCTTAAATGCATTTATGAAGGCTTCATAAACTTCGGTTTTCACTTCTATAAATGAAAAACTATTCTTCACGTCAACCCATGGTATAACGCTTTCATCCATACCCGATGTCTGGGTAAGGTATTCCTTCATGGTCTGCCTGTTCAGGTCGTCCATAGAGCCTAGGCTTACAAATAGTCTTACAAAACCTTTTCTCTCTGCCCTTTCACCACTTCCCGATGCATTTGCATTCAGGTCTGTTGCATTCTTATAGTAATCGAGGAAGCGGTTAAACTCTATAGAAACAAGTCGTTTTATTATTTCTTCCCTGCTTAAATCCTTTAACTCGTCATATACTTTGGGCAAGTAGCTGGCAATGCTTTCTTCATTAACTTGTGTATCATGCACACGTTGAACCAGCCAAAAAAGCTGTTTCTCGCATATTTCATACCCTGAAGGTATTAAAGCGCGAGAGAATTTCTTTTTGGTTATTCGCTCCAGTGTACGAATCTTGCCTTCGTCGCGGGTGTTAATAATGGCAATAGATATACCTGTTTTACCCGCACGTGCTGTACGTCCGCTACGGTGGGTATAGTTTTCTATTTCATCGGGCAGGTTGTAATGTATTACGTGTGTAATATCATTCACGTCAATACCACGAGCTGCCACATCGGTAGCTACAAGCATCTGCAATGTACGGTTGCGGAAGCGCTTCATTACATGGTCGCGTTGTGCCTGCGACATATCTCCGTGTAAAGCATCGGCATTATAACCGTCCTTAATAAGTGAATCAGCAACTTTTTGGGTTTCAATTTTGGTACGGCAAAAAACTAAACCGAAAATTTCAGGGTAGTAATCGGCAACCCTTTTTAAAACAGCATACCTGTCGCGTTCATGTGTTACATAATATATATGTTCAATATTCTCATTGGCCTGGTTCTTGCCACCAACGGTAATCTCTACCGGTGCGTTCATGTATTTGCGCGATATACGCAATACCTCATCGGGCATAGTAGCGGAGAACAGCCATGTGTTCTTCTCGTCAGGGGTAGTTGAAAGTATAGAATCAAGGTCTTCCTGGAAGCCCATATTCAGCATTTCATCTGCCTCATCAAGTATTACATAATTAATAGTAGTTAAATCAACTCTCTTACGGTCAATAATATCAACCATACGGCCGGGGGTAGCCACAACAATCTGCGCGCCTTTCTTCAGGTCATATATCTGGTTCTGTATGCTTGCACCGCCATACACGGCAACAATATTAGCGCCCTGCATGTGCTTGGCGAAATTTTTCAGGTCCTGTGTTATTTGCATGCACAGTTCGCGTGTAGGAGCCAGGATAAGTGCCTGTGTTCTTTTAGCGGTAAAGTCAACTAACGACATAAGCGGAAGACCAAAGCCTGCGGTTTTTCCTGTGCCGGTTTGCGCAAGAGCCACAATGTCCTTTTTTCCTTCAAGTAATATAGGTATTACTTTTTCCTGGATAGGGGTAGGGGTTTCAAATCCTAATTCGCCAATAGCTTTCAGCACTGGCTGTGAAAGGCCTAAAGCCTCAAATTTAATCATAATGTTAAAGTTTAGCAGCTTACTGACAGGTGTTTTATTCCAATAAGCTACGACTGAAAAAACACGCTTCGATAAGCGAATTATTTATAAAAACGCTGCAAAGATACGTATTTAAACGGAAATAGTGACAATTATCAGCTTTTAGCATTAAACCTTATCTATATCTTAGCATCTAAGATTCAAATAGATAGTATGAAGAGGATAGGCTATATATTACTGATAGGAACTGCTTTTATTAATGTAAAAGCTGTAAAAGCAAATTACCCTGGTAACTGGAACAAGATACTGCAGTTACCCGGCGACTCAATAAAAAAGGATAGCGCTAAGGCTGCGGCAGATACGGCCGATGATGACGATGAGGACAGGCTATTTGCTTTCGGAGTTGAGTATGCATCTGACCAGGAACATTATGGTTTGCACAACGATGTTAAATTGCCATACCTGCAACCGAACTTTACCTACACTGCCCCAAAAGGATTCTATATTGAATTAAGCGACCAATATATCCTGGTGAAGAAGTTTTCGGGTTTTGATGCGTTTTGTGTTAACCCGGGGTGGGATATAGATTTCGGAGATAATACAACCTGGAACATAAACTATACGCATTATACATTTAGTTCCAATTCGGCCAATTTTATAAAATCAAGCCTTGCCAATTCGTTGGAGACCTATGTTACACAATGGATAGGGCATTTGAAAGGAAAGTTCACCATTGATTATGATATTTATAAGAATAAGAGTTCCCCTAATGATTTAGTATTCACACCCGATTTAACATACAAGTTTAAATGGAAACTGGGAAAGAAAACTGCGTTGAAAGTTCTTCCGGAGGCTAGTATTGATTTTGGCACAAGAAATTTTTATACCCAATACCTGGTTGCAAAACAACAGGATAGTGTTTCCAGGAAACTTCTTAAAAAGGAAAAGAATATAAACTCAAATAGCAACTCTTCATTCGGTGCGTTAGATTATAATTTAATACTGAACATAGATTTTGTAGTAGGCAAGTTTGATTTCGAACCCGGGTTTACGTATACCGACCCCCTGTATCAGTCATCAAGTGTGCCTAACCCGCCAACCGGGTATATGACCCTTGCAATTACCTATACTATTTCAAGTAAGTAACGGCAGCTTATTACCTTTGTGGCAATAAGGCGCAAGACAAGTTGGAGAAGTTCCCGTTAAGTAAGCAAATAGCATACGCCACAGGCATGGTGGGTTGGTCGGTAATGATTAACCTTATAGGCGTAATGCTGGTCTATTTTTATTTACCCCCGGAAGGTAAGGGATTGAACATGCTTATTTCACAAGCCACTATTCTCGGTGTGTTTAACCTTATGGCTATAATTACTGCAAGTGGCAGGCTTATCGATGCCTTTTACGACCCTTTTATAGGCCGGAGAAGCGACATGACGCATAGCAAAAGAGGAAGAAGGATGCCCTACCTGCTTTACAGTATTATTCCTTCGGCAGTTTTTTGCGTGCTTGTCTTTTTCCCTCCGCAACAAACCGCTACCCATTCAAATGCCTTATGGCTGATTGTTATGCTTTCACTTTTCTTTGTTGCCACCACTACATACATTATACCTTATAATGCTTTATTGCCTGAGCTTGCAGCAACCAATGAAGAGAAAATCAGGCTATCTTCTTTTCAGCAGGTTGGTTTTGTTGGCGGAATAGTTATTTCATCGTTCACCAATAATATTGCTGACGTATTTCAATCACAGACTAATATTACTACAAGGGCAGTTGCGGTAGAATATTCAGTTATTATCCTGGCAATTATAGGAGGTATTTTAATGGCAGTACCTGTTTTGTTTATTAATGAAAAAAAATACTGCCGTGCCCAACCCTCGTCTACCCCATTAAAGCAGGCCCTTCGGCAAAGCCTTACGAACAAGAACTTTATTTATTTCCTGGTGGCTAACTTATCGTACTTCATGGCCTTGAACCTTATTACCAATGGCTTATTGTATGATGTAACTGTATTAGCGGGTATGAAGGAAGCCTGGGGGGCAAAGTTTATAAGCTTTATGGTGGTTCTTTCATTGTTTTTTTACCCGGTAGTTAATATAATGGCAAAGCGCACCGGTGAAAAAAAGCTGATGATAGTTTCGTTCTTCATACTTGCTTTTTCTTTTGTAGGTATAGCCTCACTCGGCAGGTTGCCTATAGAACCGAAAACACAATTATTTATTTTGCTGGCGATAGCTGCTTTCCCTGCCGCGGCATTGGGGATACTGCCCAACGCTATTCTAGCAAATATTGCCGCTAAAGACCTTGAACAAACGGGCGACAGTAAAGAAGGTACCTATTTTGCAGTAAATTATTTTGCGGCCAAACTGGGGCAAACATTTGGCATTGCGCTGTTTGCGATGCTGACCATTTATGGTAAGGACCAGGGGCACGACCTTGGCCTAAGGCTTAGTGGGATATGCGGATGCGTTTTATGCCTATTGGCGGGTTGGACCTTCAGGGGCTTTAAAGAGACGAAATAGCTCAGAAAGTATACCTGGCCAACGGGATAGCATCAATTGAGGCGAAATCTTTATTAAGGTATTTGAAATAACCCGCAATGGCAATCATAGCTGCATTATCGGTGCAATATTCCATTTTGGGTATATAAATATTCCAGCCCAGTTCTTCGGCAGAATCTTTAAGCACAGCCCTTAGCCCTGAATTAGCTGAAACCCCTCCGGCTATAGCAATCTCTTTAATGCCCGTGCTTTTAGTTGCCATTTTTAGCTTATGCATCAATACATCTATCACGCATTTTTGAAATGAAGCACAAAGGTCAAGTTTCCTTTCAGCGATAAAGCTCTCATTCTTTGCAACCTCATCCCGTATTAAGTAAAGGAATGATGTTTTCAAACCGCTGAAGCTGAAGTCAAGCCCGGGAATTTTGGGTTCAGGGAACTTAAATGCAAGTGGATTGCCTTCTTTGGCAAACTTATCTACCAGCGGCCCACCGGGATAGGGTAATCCCATGATTTTAGCTGCTTTATCAAAAGCTTCACCAGCAGCATCATCATGTGTCTGGCCAATAATTTCCATATCATTATAAGCTTTCACCATCACTATCTGCGTATGCCCACCTGAAACGGTAAGGCATAGAAAGGGAAATGAGGGGCAACGGTATGGCTCGCCCGGAGACTCGATGAAATGAGCCAGTATATGAGCCTGCAGGTGGTTTATTTCAATAAGTGGAATATTTAATGCCATACTCATGGCTTTGGCGAACGATGTCCCCACCAGTAATGAGCCCATAAGGCCAGGTCCTCTTGTAAATGCAATAGCGTTCAGTTCTTCTTTCTTAATTCCTGCTTTCTTCAGGGCAGCATCTACCACCGGAACAATGTTCTGCTGGTGGGCCCTTGAAGCAAGCTCGGGCACCACCCCTCCATAATCCTTATGAACCTGTTGTCCGGCTATAACTGTAGACAATAAAAGTTGGTTACGGGTAACAGCCGCGGCTGTATCGTCACAAGAGGATTCTATACCCAAAATCTTCACGATTCCCTCATTCATTATTCCTACTTTTGTATGTTATCAATATTCAAAGTTATTAAAAAGGTAAAGAAAATATTAACCTATATACTTTCCACAGTAGTTCTGCTACTCGTGTTCCTTAACCTTTTAATCAATTTTCCGGCCGTTCAAACCTGGCTTTGTCACAGAATAGCAGGTTATTACTCTAAAAAACTGCATGCAAAGGTTGAAATTGGCCATGTAGATTTCGAGTTTATTAAAAAGTTAGTTCTGCGCAATGTTTATGTTGAAGACCAGCATGCCGATACATTATTTTATGCTAATACACTGAAGCTAGATGTAGGGGCCTTAAGTTTTGATAAACATATTCTACGGCTGAGTAACATTGACATTGAACAAACAAAAGTGCATTTTATAAAATACAAGAATGAGAAGTCGCTGAACATGCAATTTATTATTGATGCTTTCGCTTCCAAAGATACAACCGCGGGTACAGGCCCTAAGTGGGATGTTTCCTTCGACGGGCTAACGTTAGATAACGTTGACTTTACCATGCAGAACAGGAATGATACAAGTGTAACTGGTCATACTGTTAACTTTAAGAACCTTCAGGTGCATAATATATCAAGCTACATAACCGACATAAAATTTGAGGGTGATACCGTAAGGGCAACAATAGAAAGATTAACTGCTCTGGAGCGGTGCGGCTTTTTCCTGAAAAATATGTCATGCTATGTGAAACTGTCATCGCATGGAATGGAACTGGATGCTTTGCATATAGAAACACCACAAACCGACCTGGCTACTGACCTTATTTTTCATTTCAAATCATTTAAAGATTTCGATGATTTTGAAACAAAAGTTGATATGAAGGCCGTTTTCAAAAAGAGTAAGGTATGTTTTGAGGATGTAGGGTACTTTGCCAAAGGCCTGGATGCTGTGCATACATGCTTTAGTATTTCAGGCCAGTACACAGGAACTATTAATCACCTGCGCGGGCGCGACATGGAAATAGGGTGGGGGAAAATTTCTGCGTTCAGGGGAGATGCAGTTATGGATGGGCTGCCATATATAGATACCACCTATATGAAGATAAACGTGAACAGCCTTGTAACTTCCAAACCTGATGTTGAATCATTGCCAAGGCCACCGTTTGATGTGGAGCATCACATTGAACTACCGGCCAATATTGCCTTCCTGGATGTAATGAAATTTAAAGGCAGTTTCGACGGGTATATTTCAAATTTCAATGCAACAGGGATGCTTGTAACTGATATAGGAAGTGTTGTAAGTTCACTAAACCTGAGACAGGATACTGTTCATAATACTACTTATTATAAAGGCTCACTGCAAACAATGGCATTTAATATCGGGGAGTTTCTTCACATAAAAGATATGGGATGCATATCGTCTTCAGTAATCATACAAGGTGCAGGGCTTAGTAAGGACAATGCTGACGCAAAGGTGACAGGTACGTTGGAGGCTCTTGGATACAAAGGATATAATTACAAGGATATTACCTTAAACGGTGAATTGCGGAAAGGCTTTTTTTCAGGCCTTGTGAAGGCTGATGACCCCAACCTGCATTTCGACTTCGATGGTAAGGTTGATATTGCCTCAAAAATACATAGCTACCAGTTCGATTCAAGAGTATATGCAGTTAACCTGGCAGCTCTTCACATAGTAAAGGATAGCGCTGCGACAGCTATTTTCTCATCACACATCAAAGTTAATGCGGAAGGCAATTCACCCGATGAGATGGCGGGTATATTTGAAATGGACAGTACAATTTACCGGGTTCATAAAGATATATATCATATAAACTACCTGACTTTGAAATCAGGAATAAAAGGTTTTTTCCATAGCATAAGCCTGAAATCTGATTATGCTGATGCAGATATTTCTGGCCATTTTGAACCAACTACAAGCCTGGAATGCTTTCAAAACATGCTGGCATCCTATTTGCCTGGAAGATTTGAAAAAGAAAAGCATGCAAAGAATGACAAGGAATATCACGATTATGAATTCGACATAAGGTTCAATGAGAATACAAGCCTGACAGACCTTTTTATTCCTTCACTGAAAATGGCAAAAGGAACTGTAGTGAAGGGATATTATAAAGAAACAGGTAATGACTTTTCTCTTACAGGGCAATCAGCTAAGATTGAATGGAATGGCAGGAAAATGGATGGCTGGATGTTAAATGCTAAGGGCAACGAATCGAAGCTGGATATAAAATCTGCCAGTGATACACTTAAAATGAGCGATAGCCTTTATGCAGTAGGATTTAAAGTAGATAGTAAAATTACAAACGATACGGTTCACTATACCATTGGCTGGAATAATGATAGCGCTAATAATGCAAATATTCCAGGCTTTATAGCTATGTCAAATAAAGTACAAACCACATTCAAACTTATTTCTCCGGTAATAACTCTTGCCGATTCTTCCTGGATGGTGAATAAGCAAAACCTTCTAACAATTGATACTTCGGGTATGACAGCACAGGATTTAATGTTTTATCATAACCGGCAATATATATCGCTTATGGGTAAATTATCGAATAAAAAGAGCGATGCCCTGGTTATAGATTTTCATAGCTTTAACCTCGAAGACCTGCTTATTTCCGGGCCGCCGCTGAAAGGAATGGTTGATGGTACTGCTTCCATTTCAAACGCATATAATCACCCGTTTTTTGTAAGCGCACTGAATGTAAGTAACCTTAATTTCAATAATGTATTAATTGGTAACGCCACAGTTAATAGTTATTGGGATAATGAAACACAGTCAATTGCTACTAACGGGCAAATAATGAATAATGATGATAAATCATTTTCATTCCTTGGCAACTATTACCCTAATAAGGATTCAGATAATATTAGTATAGATGCAACACTTCATGGTATGCAGTTGAAGCCGTATGCAACATACGTGAAAGTTGTCAGCTCTGTCCTTGATGGCGATGTTTCAGGCAACTTTCATGTTTCCGGTAACCTGAATAACCCCAGGTTTTATGGGAATCTTATGGCCGATGTGAGGAAAATTAAAATAGATTACCTCAATACAAATTACCATGCCTCTGAAATAGATATTACTGTCCGGCCCGATACATTTTTAGTAAAGCCTTCCATGCTTTTTGATGACCACGGAGACACGGCAATACTTAGTGGCACTGTATCGCATGAACACTTTAAGAATTTTAAAATGAACATTGGCGTAAGCACGAATAACTTCCTTTGCCTTGATACTAAAAATAGCGAGGACAATGCATACTATGGAGTGGGTTATGTGGCGGGCAATGTAAGTATTTATGGCTACCTGAACAGCCTTCATATCGATGCAAATATCACCACAGAAAAGGGTACTGTCTTCAATATTCCTTTCTCCAACGCATCAGAAGTAGAGGAAAGCGATTTTATTCATTTTGTAGATAAGAAGGCCCCGAAAGCTATTAAAGTTGCAGCAAATAAAGTGAACCCAAATGGCCTGCAAATGTCTTTCAATGTGCATGTAACTCCTGATGCCGAAGCACACCTGGTAATTGCATCAAAAGTAGGCGACGAGCTTACCAGCACAGGTAGCGGAAACATACAGCTGGGTATGAGTAATTTCGGGGAATTCAGTATTAAGGGTAATTATACAATTGAGAGCGGAAACTACAAATTCGTGCTGCAAAATATTATCAACAAAGATTTTACGCTACAGCCGGGCGGTACAATAGAATGGAACGGCGACCCTTATAATGCCGACGTAGATATTTATTGTGTTCATGAGGTGCGTACAAACCTGGCCCCCCTGTTCCCCTTCGACTCGACAGGAGCGTATAAAAGAAATATTCCTGTTTACTGCGGCCTTGAATTAAGAGGAAAAATTACAGCTCCCGATATTAAATTCAGTA